>ENA-ORXI01000745-ORXI01000745.1-sediment-metagenome-genome-assembly--contig:-NODE-745-length-27194-cov-24.890216_pt1 | contig 27194 bp, 18 predicted proteins | sample MGYA00237861_ERZ511468 | MGnify/ENA primary metagenome ERZ511468 (study PRJEB26299, sample SAMN06266213) | sediment metagenome | isolation source: Hudson Canyon methane seep mesocosm | place...
CAGGTGTTACTATGAAAGAACCGGGGGTATCTCGAATGGTATCCGTAGATATTGAAGAAGCAGTCAACATGGCAGAAAGTTAATGGATAAAGATTTATTAAGAATTGTAATTATTGCAATCGGTGGCACAGTGATACTTGCCATGGTTTTATGGAGCATTTTTAAAACAAAAAGAAAACAGCGTAAAATTGATTTTTATGACAATGGTAATCCGTTAGATAATATAGATCAGTCTTTGGTGCTTAATACGGACAATGATGAATTTGATATTGTGCCTTTGGGTTCGGCCTTAGGTGACGAGATAGGGGATGACCCAGTGTCTGTTGCGAGTGAACGTCCTGCGCAAAGTCAGCATGCTCAGCCACAAATAAAAATCCCCCCTGTAATCCAATTTAGTATTGTTGCTAAAACTGATCAAGGTTTTAATGGCGCTGACCTACTGCCTGTCTTTCAATCGGTAGGCCTTGAATATGGCAGCATGAAGGTTTTTGAACGATTTGATGCGCAGCGGCAAGTTGATTTTACTGTTGCTAGCATGGTTGAGCCTGGCTTGTTTCCTGCGGAGAATGAGCTGGATCAATTTAACACACCGGGTATTGTCTTTTATCTTCAGCCGGGAGAGTTAGGTGTTAATACATTAGCTATTTTCGATCAATTTATTCAAACTATTAATCTATTGGCAGCTGATTTGGATGGGACTAAGTTGGACCATCATAGACAAGTTCTGACTAGTGAAACAATACAGCAGTTTAGAGATGCTTTAGGGGAGTAATAGAATTATTCAAAGCTGGAGTGCTAAAACATGTTTTAGCACTCCTGTGAATTTTTCTCTAAGGCTTCCAGTTTTTTACCCATTGAATTAAATCTTCTGTAGGCATGGGTTTGGCAATGTAATAGCCTTGGGCAATATTGCAACCTAGTTTAGCTAATTGATTCCAAGCCTCTTCTGTTTCAACGCCTTCGGCAACTGTCTGCATTTTTAATTCTTTGGCTAGCATAATGCATATTCTAACAATAGCTGCTGCATCAGGGTCTGTCGCCATTCTAAATATAAAATGCTGATCGATTTTTAATTCAGTAAAGGGTGCTTGATAGAGTTTAACCAAAGACGAGTAACCTGTACCAAAATCATCAATGGATAATGAAAAGCCTTTCATTCGTAAGCGATTAAGAATATCTAGTGATTCGGAAACTTCACTCATTAATGCAGATTCAGTAATTTCTAGAACAAAGGATTCTGGATTAATGTGATGAAACTGAACTAATGCCTCCAGTTTTTCCGGCATAGATAAATCGTTAATATTCTGTGCTGATAAGTTAATAGACACCTTAATATCAATATGATTGGCCGACAGCTTTTGGTATTCTTTAATGGCGAGCATTAATATCTCTTCCGTTAGCAGGTTCATTAAATGATGTTCTTCTGCAAGTGGAATAAATTGGTCTGGAAAAATTAATCCTTTACTTGGGTGTAACCATCGAACTAATGTTTCTGCGCCTTGTATGCGCCGGCTTTTAAAGCAAACTTGAGGCTGAAAATGAACAACAAGTTCATGATTTCGTATGGCAAGCTTTAGCTCTTTAATTGTGATTTTATTAGAAGTGCTCTTGGGTTCTTCGGTAAGAAAATACTCTTCAGATGTTTTGTTAATCTGCTGTTGTAGAAACTTAATCTTAAATGTTTGATGTGTTTCTTTTATTAAATTAATAAAGAGTTTAGCCTTAAAGGGTTTGTTAAGCGTGGTAATAACGTTTAATTGTTTTGATTCAGCTAATTGTTTGGCTGAGTGTAATACGCGATCATCAAAGCCACTGACCAAAATAAAATTTGGTTTGATGTTGTTTGCAGCCAGCTCTCGCATAATTTCAATACCATCTTTCTCAGGCATTTGTAAATCAAGTACCACAATATCAAATTTATTGACTTTGGCCTGTAAGAATTCAATGCTTGAGGTAAAAACGGTTGCTGATAATTTGGCGGTTTTTACCATCTCAAGCATTAATTGCGCTTGCTGACTATCGTCATCAACGATAAAAATATTGCTACAACACTTTTGATTGAGCATGCCTGCTTTGCTTAATGCCTGCTCTATTTCTTGTTCATGCCCTGATATATATTGAGTAATGAGTTGATCGGTCTCAGTGTTATGATTAATTAACGCTAGTTTGATTTCAGCAATAAGGTTAGTTGCATTTCCCTTGCCAGAACCAAGCATCGCAACAGCTGCTTTGACGAGTTGAATGAGATAGTTATGTTGAGTGACATGATCGTCGTAGAAGGGATAGTTGATGGTTAAAAGGGTGGTATGCTCACGTTTAAAATGAGCCCCCATAAGCTCAGCTAGTTCTTGCAGGATAAAAGTTAACTCGGGACTAGAAGGTGATTTCTGACTTAATTGGTGTGCTGAGTTTATCAGCTCATAAAGTTTAATTTCATCGTTATCAAGCGATTCTATTCCAATACTTAAATTAGCATCCCTATGATTTTTATCTTGGTCTAAGGATTTATTAGACATTTTTCGATTTTAAATCAGGTGGAGTAGGCAGCAGGTAGCCATCCAATAAAAAACGAATATGTGTTAATAATTCTTTTGAGTTATAGGGTTTATGTAGCATGTATTCTCTTAACTGTAAATCAGAATCAGTATGTCGGTTATCACTAAAGCCACTGGCTAATTGTATTTTTACAGAAGGGTATTGAGTTGTAATTAAGCGTGACAATTCATAGCCGTCCATATTAGGCATGATAACATCACTCAGAACAAGGTCAATAGAATTTGCAGTTAAAATGTTTAGAGCTGCTTCCCCCGAACTGGCAGTTAAAACACGATAGCCAAAATGCGTTAGAATTTGATAGGCGAGTTCTCTTAGTGCTGGTTCATCATCAACAACCAAAATGGATTCACCTCCTGCTAATTGAGGTGCAGAGCGGCGATCAAAAGTCTTTGAATCTTTATGTAAAGAATGATATCGCGGAAAATAAAGACTAAATTGTGTGCCTATTCCTTGTTGTGAATAAAGATTAATGGCTCCGCCTGAGCGCTCCATGAATCCAAATACCTGGCTTAGACCTAAGCCGTTGCCTGCTTCGCCTTTGGTCGTAAAGAAGGGGTCAAATACTTGTTCTTTAATTTTACTATCTATCCCGCAACCGGTATCAGTAATGGACAGTTTTAAATAATCATTGCTTGTTAAGCCGATGAGTTGTGCTTCTGTATTTAATAAGGAAATATTTTGTGTGGAAATGGTTAATGAGCCACCTTCAGGCATAGCATGTCTGGCGTTTATGCTCATATTTAAAATGGCATCATCCAGCTCACTTTTATCTACCCATATAGGCCAGCACTCATTGCAAAGGTTGTATTCCAGATTAACTGTGGCTGTTAATGATTTTGATAACATGTCTTCTAGATCAAGAAGAGACTTGTTGATATCACACGCATCGGGGTGGCTACTTTCGGCCTTTGAAAAAGCGAGTAATTTCTTGGTTAATGCTCTACCTCGTTCGCCTGCTCGAATAATTTCCTTAACGTAGCTATCGGCATCTTCTAGTTCTTCGCATTTCATTTCCAGTAATTCAGCGTAGCCTAAAATGACTCCCAGCATATTATTGTAATCATGAGCTATGCCACCAACTAATTTGCCTAGGGCATCCATTTTCTGGCTACGTTTTGAATGCTCTTCTGCTAAGCGGCGTCGACTGATATCTCTTGCTTCGGCAACTAATAGATCGATTTCTCCTTGTTCGTCAAAGAGGGGGTGTAAATTAAATTCCACCCAAATTTTACGGTCTATTAAAGAGAATTCAAGTTCTCTTTCGACAAGGTTTCCTGTCGCTGCTTTTTGACAGTCGTGTGCAATTTGTTCTTTAACGAAAGGGTCATAAGAAAACCAGTGGCAATCCCATAACTTTTTACCGATCACGTCTTCTTGATTTAAACCAGCCAGTTTTAATGGTGTAGAGTTGGCAAAAGTTAAGGTGCCGTCAGGTAAAAGAATGGCAGCCATAGTCAACATGCCATCAAGGACTTGCTGAATCATTTCCTGATGTTGTTGAGCCTGTTTTTCCTTAGATGGTGTTGATATTGGCTTTGTCATTTTGTTTGTAACTTAATTCTTTAAAACAAGTCTATGCTAATAATAACGCACAAAGTGTTTTTATTGTAGGTTGTTGGGTGTTTAGGTGGGGGTGTTTTAGATAACGCTTGGGGTATTGATGGCGTAAGCTGCGGCTTTTAAATGATTTTTTTGTAACAAATGGTGATGGGTGATTAGAAAAACGAGAGCTCTCTCGTTTTCTAATCACTATTGAGGTGTTGTTTATTCGCTAGGTTTATTTTTGCTGCGTCTTGATGAAGAACCAACGCGTTTTTTGCCTTTTGCTTTTTTGATTAAAGTTTTATCCATCGCAGTAATATTCATTTGTTGTCCTGCAACTCTGACTTTTTTCAGCTCTTGAAATAATTCTTTAGGCATTCCTGCGGGTAATTCAACGGTGCTGTAGTTTTCTTCAATTTTAATGCGGGCAATATGATCACCATCGATACCTGTTTCATTGGCGATAGCACCCACAATATTACCTGGTTTTACACCATGGCTGTTTCCAACTTCAATGCGGTACAATTCCATTTTAATTTCAGCGCCGCCGCTTTCTCTATTGCGTCTTGGTTTGCGCTCTCCTCTTTCGCTACGGTCTGGTCGATCACGGTTTCCCGAGCGATCGTTGCGTTCTCTGTGTGCTCTTTTAGGGATGTCTTTAATTAATAAAGGGGTGTCGCCTTGGCTGATTTTAGCTAGTGCGGCTGCAATATTAACGGCTGGTACATCGTGTTCAGATTGATACTGTTCGATCAGTTGATTGAAAAAGCTTAACTCTTCAGCTTCCAGTGTATCTGTAATGCGCTGTTTAAAGCGTGAAACACGGCTGTTATTAATATATTCAGTTGAAGGGAGTTGCATTTCTTCAACTTTTTTCTTAGTTGCTCTTTCAATGTTGCCTAGCAAACGTCTTTCTCTTGGAGATACAAAAAGAATCGCATCGCCTGAGCGTCCGGCGCGGCCTGTTCTGCCGATACGGTGAATATAAGATTCAGTGTCGTAAGGAATGTCGTAGTTAACAACGTGCGTAATGCGCTCAACATCCAGACCTCTGGCAGCAACATCGGTTGCAATAAGAATGTCCAGTTTGCCATTTTTCAGGTTGTTAATCGATCTTTCACGTAATTGTTGTGACATATCGCCATTGATGGCTGCCGTTGAATGGCCTCTGGCTTCCAGTTTTTCAGCTAGTTCAATAGTGGCTGTTTTGGTGCGGACGAAAATGATCATGCCGTCAAATTCTTCTGCTTCTAAGATGCGCGTGAGTGCATCCAGTTTATGGGTTCCGCTGACCAACCAGTATCGTTGGCGGATATTATCAGCTGTTTGTGTTTTAACCTTAATAGTAATTTGCTCAGGATTTTGAAGGTGCTTCTGAGCAATCTTACGAATAATGGTTGGCATGGTTGCAGAAAAAAGCGCAATTTGTCTTTGTTCTGGAATTTGTTCTAGAATCCACTCAACATCATCAATAAAGCCCATGCGCAACATTTCATCTGCTTCATCAAGCACTAATGTATTTAGTTGGTTGAGTTTTAATGTGCCTTTGCGCATATGATCCATAACTCGGCCGGGTGTGCCAACAACAACATGCGCACCACGTCTCAGTTGACGTAATTGTATGCTGTAATCTTGTCCGCCATAGATAGGTAAAACATGGAAGCCTTTGAGATGTGATGCATAACTCTGAAAAGCTTCTGCAACTTGAATGGCAAGTTCTCTGGTAGGGGCTAAGACCAAAACCTGAGGGTCTTTTTGGCTAAGGTTTATTTTTGATAAAATAGGCAGTGCAAAAGCGGCTGTTTTTCCTGTACCTGTTTGTGCCTGTCCTAATACATCTCTGCCATCTAGCATGAAAGGGATGATCTGTGCCTGGATAGGTGAGGGGGTTTCATAGCCAGCACTTTCAACAGCTTTTAAAACTGGCTCAGAGAGAGCTAAATCATTGAAAGAGGGTAATGGAGAATCAGTTTCGGACATTAAGTTTCCTAAAGATATAAAGAGGGGCGAGAATGTGTAAAATTCAAGTAACCGTCTATTATACTCTTAAAATGTTGGTGTGGTAAATAATAAAGTGATAACGGGCAAGGTTATTCTACAAAAACAACTTAATAAATGATGTATTATCTAGGGTAACAGGCTAGCCTCAGAGAAAATAGAATGATTAAAACGATATTAAACTATCAAGTCCTTAATAAATTGGGTGAAAGTATGCAGGCTGATGTTTATCAAGTCTCTGCATCGGCTAATAAAAGTCAAGATTCGTTACTGGTTTTAAAGCAGATTAAATCACAACTCTGCAATGCAGAATTAGTGAATTATATACAACAGCAAGTTGAACAGCTCAATGAATTGGAATTAATTGATACGATTGTTCCTGTTGTTCAAAGTCCAAATAATGAAACGCTTTATTTAATTCAGCCCTGGTTTTCGTCTTACACTTTGAGAAAGTGGATAGCGCATAAAAAAAAACTATCTATTGAAGAGACATTAACGCTGCTTATTGCAATTGCACAGCAACTGGAGCAAAGGCATAAAGCAGGACATATCCATAAAAGTATTAAGCCCAATAATATCTTATTAGACCCGGACACTCTGGAGGTAAGAATTATTGATGATGTGCGAATTATAGATATTAATCAAATGAGTCATTTTATCTATCAAGATTCATTCCGATGTGAGACCTTACCTTATCTGTCGCCAGAGCAAACGGGGCGGATTAAACATACGGTGAATTACTCTACGGATTTATATTCATTAGGGATGATTTTGTTTGAGTGTTTAACAGGTAAAGCGCCGTTTTTATTTGATGACCCTATCGCAATTATTCACTCTCATCTTGCGGAACTCCCGCCTACTGTAAACTCGATAAATACGGATATCCCCGATGTTCTAAGCCAAATAACAGCTGAATTACTAGAAAAAGCTCCCGAAAAACGTTATCAGACAGCTTCCGGATTAGTATTTGATTTACAGCACTGTTTGAATCAATGGCTGAAGCATAAACATATTACTGGTTTTGCCATTAAACATCATGATTATAGCAATAGAATCACGATTCCTTCTTTGATGGTGGGTCGAGATGTGCAAAAGAAACAGCTCTTAGAAGAGCATCAAAAATCATGTAATGGTTTATTTCGTGCAGCACTCATTTCAGGTTTGTCAGGGATAGGTAAGACACGTTTGATACAAGAATTACAGCTGCCTATCGTTGCGCATAAAGGCTACTATACTTCTGGTAAATTTGATCAGTTTCAGAAACATATTCCCTACAGTACCCTGATTCAAGCACTGACTAATTTAATTAAAGTTTTTTTAACGGAAGATCAGGCAAGAATCGAATATTGGCAGAAGACGATTAATTTACAGTTGGGTGAGCATGGTAAATTAATGACCGACTTAGTGCCTGAATTAGAATTAATTATTGGTAAGCAACCGGCAGTAATTGACTTGCCGCCGGTTGAAGCGCGAAATCGCTTTAATGATGTGGCAGGTAAGTTTATTGCCTGTCTTGCCTGTAAGGAACATCCACTGACCTTGTTTATTGATGACTTGCAGTGGTGTGATGGTGCAACGTTTGATTTATTGCAACGCTTATTTGATAACGCGATGGAATACCCATATTTATATTGGATAGGTGCTTATCGGCATAATGAGGTTGATGAGTCACATCGATTAACCCAGTTGATTAATAAAATAAAACAGGCAAATCGTCCGTTGGTCGAAATTCGTTTAAATGCCTTGGTCGAAGCAGATGTTAATCAAATGACGGCTTACATCCTTAATACTTACCCTAATCGAACGACTAAATTGTCACATGTAATTTATCAAACATCGGCAGGTAATCCGCTGTTCGTCAATGAAAGTTTACGCTGGTTACATAGTTATAAACATTTGCACTTAGCAGAGGAAGGCGAGTGGTCATGGGATGATGAGCAATTGCGACACACCAATATTCCCCAGACTGCATTAGACTTGTTTAAGGATAAAATTGCTAAGCAGGATCAAAATGTACGTGAACTATTGGGTGTTTCAGCCTGTTTAGGTGCGCGATTTGATGCAAATGATCTCGCTCTGGTTATGGGTGTTTCACTACCGGTATTATTTCAAGCTTTAGCCGATGCATTTGCAGATAATATTTTGATTCGTGATAAAGAACAGGTGATGTTTTTTCACGATCAGGTGCAAGCGGCAGCAGAAAGCTTTATGGATGAAGAGACTAAACAACAAGTACATAAAAAAATTGCTTTAGCATTGATTAGCACATTGCCTGAGGATGCTGAATTGGAACAGCATCCTAATTTATTTCCTATTGTGGAGCATTTGCAATGGGGAAGAGAACAGGCGCAAACCGATGCGTCTAAACTACAGGAGTCTATCTTTAATTTTCACGCGGGCATAGCAGCTATGCATGCATTAGCGATAGATAATGCAAATTTCTTTTTCCAGCAAAGTTTACAGTTATTTCCAAACCTATCTTGGGATAAATCTTATGACTTTCTCTTTTCATTGCATAAATATTTGGCACGTACTGAAATGGCTTTAGGAAACCAGCCTGCATCAGAAAAAATATTAAATACTTTAGTCCGGGAGTCAAAAAATGATTTAGACCGTGTTGATTGTCTCTATGAGCAAACAACTGGATTGTCATCAATGGGGAAATTTAAACAAGCCATTGAGCTGGGTAATCAAGGTTTAAGTTTTTTTAATAGACAAATTCCTGATGATGATGAAAAGGCATTAGAGCAAGCAGCCGTTATTATCGAACAAATTCATGGTGGCAATGATGATGTTTGGCAGCAGATTTTAAATATCATACCTAGCGGTGATAGGGCGACTAAAATTGAAACGGGTATCTATAGCGAGCTGATCCCTGACTATTATTTAGCAGGTATGGTGCCTCAGTTGTACTTGTCAGCTATTCAATCAACACAAAACTGTTTGTCAGGTGGCGTTGATGAAACTGTGATTTATGGTTTTTCAATGGTGGGACTCTATCTTCAGCGCCAAGGGCAGTATGAAATGTCCTTTAATTATGAAGACCTGGGTTTAGCGTTATCAGAGCGTTACCCGGATACCTTTGGTGCCACCAAAGGTATTAACGGTATTTTATGGACGAATATGCATAACCGCCGAGATTCAGAAACCATTATCGAACAATGTCAGAAAAACATTTATCGCGGTAAAAATTGCGGCGATTTGTATAATGCAGGCCTGTCTTACGGTCCCTATATCTGGCATTTGATTAATCAGGGGGCGAATCTTGAAAAAGTATCTCAAGTTGCCAAAGAATGTATTGCCTTCTCAGAAAAGTTTAATTTATCTTTGTCTCTAGGATTGGCAGAAAGTGCGGTTGCTGGTTGGTCGGACCTTATGCATACAGGCATTGCCTCTCTTACAGAAGATCAAATTAAAGATAAATTGCAATTATGGGAAAGTAACAAACATGTTGTTTCGATTGGAGGTTACTACACCCTAAAAGGCATCGCACATCATTATCTGGGTGATTATGCACTCTCCACGCAATCATTAATTTCGGCAGAGCCCTATTTAAGAGGTTTGAGTGATAATATTCTTAACCGGCTCTGGTATGTGTTTCGGTATGTGAATTCATTAAGGATGCATGAAAGTATTAATGACAAAGAAAGAACCGTTTTAGATGATTGCATGAACAGGGTACAAACCTGGTCGACTTTAGGACCCATTTTAAAACCTTATTACGCACTTATGCTAATGGAAACAGCGATGCATCATAACGACTTTAGTGATTCTCGTCGTCATGCATTTGATGCCATAGATTTAGCCAAGTCCAATAAATTCACCTTGCTGGAAGGTTTTTTACATGAAAGGCTGGGAGAGTTGTTTATTCAACAGCAGCATGAACAAGCTAATTATCATTTAAGGATTGCGGCTACTTTATACCAGTCATGTGCTGCTAAAATTAAAGCTAAAAAAATTGTCGAACGTTTTTCCTTAAGCTTTGATGAAGTAGCACCCGGGGAGCAACCTTTATCTCAGATGTTGGATGTTAATTATTTACATGAAGCCACTAAAAATATTACGCAACAGTTAGACTTTAATGCGCTTCTAAGTACTATCTTACAAGCGGTAATGGAAAGATTGGGAGCTAAAACAGGTTATTTATTGGTTGCGAACAATAATGAACTGGAAGTGGTTGCCAGAGGTGATAAGCAAGATTTTGTTGATGTTAAAATAAGAAACCATAAAGCACTTAATATTGATAGTCTAAGTATGGCAATTGTTAATTTTGTCTATCGTACAGAGGAAATGTTAGTTATAGAAAATGCCAGCGAAGGGGGCGATTTTATAACGGACCCTACTGTTCAGGAACAAAAGCTTAAATCTGTATTGTGTATTCCTCTGCTACTTAAACAGCAAGTGCTGGGCGTTTTGTATCTGGAAAATAAATTAATGGCCTCTGTGTTTACGCGTGAACAACAGGAGCTTACAAAACTGTTGACCGCTCAAGCGGCGGTTGCCTTGCAAAATACGCAATTAGTTGAAAGTATGCAGCAAAATCAAAAAGAAATAGAGCTGTTAAATAGTGAGCTTGAGCAGCGTGTCATGGAACGTACAACAGAATTGAACAGGGCAAATGAAGAATTAAAAAACTTTGCCTATGTAGTGTCACACGATTTAAAAGCGCCATTACGTGCGATTAATCAATTATCAGGCTGGCTTAGTGATGATTACAATGATTTGTTTGATGATGACGGTAAGGAGCAAATGGCATTGGTTCGCAGTCGGGCTCAACGAATGCATGAGATGATTGATGGTATTTTACAATACTCAAGAATTGGTAGGGTTAAGGATGCCTATGAGGAGGTGGATCTCTCACTACTTATTAAGGAGGTTATTCACCTGGTAGCACCACCGGAAACGATGGCTATTCATGTAAAAACAACGTTTCCTATTATAAAGGCTGAAAAAGTAAGGTTACATCAGGTTTTTCAGAATTTAATTGACAACGCGATCAAATACAACGATAAAGAGCATGGGGTAATTGAATTAAGTTGTTTTGATGAGAATGCTTTTTGGGAAATTAGGGTGAGCGACAATGGGCCTGGAATTGCCAAAAAATATCAACAAAAAATATTTCAATTATTTCAAACTTTAAAGCCTAAAGACTTGTCCAATAGTACGGGTGTCGGTTTAAGCTTAATCGAAAAGAGTGTTACCAGCTGGGGTGGTAAAATCTGGATTGAGTCAGAAGAAGGTCAGGGATGCCAATTTATATTCACAATACCAAAAACAATAAAAGATGAATAATATACAACCAATTTTGTTAGTTGAGGATGATCAAGTAGATATTATGACGGTTAAGCGTAGCTTTAAGGAATTAGGCGTGCTTAATCAAATGATTGTCACTCGTAACGGAGAGGAGGCTTTAGCTTATTTGAACAAGCCAGAGCAGGGGTTGCCTTGCGTGATACTGCTTGACATTAATATGCCTAAAATGAACGGGCATGAACTTTTAGAACAATTAAAAGGCCATGCTGTCTTTAAAAACATCCCGGTTATCATGCTGACTTCTTCTAAAGAACAGCAAGATGTTGATAATAGTTTTGATCTCGGTATATCGGGCTATATTCTAAAACCAGTGGATTATGAACAGTTCATGACGTCTATTCAGGTTTTGAATTCGTTTTGGACGCTTAAAGGTCGCTGATCATGACTCGCATAAAGTTACTACTGGTTGAAGATGATATAACGGATCAGTTAAGCTTTAAGCGATTTGTTAAGCGTGAACAATTACCCTATAACTATGTTATTGCAGGGTCAGTTGAAGAAGCCACTGCAGTATTACAAAGTCAATACTTCGATATTATTATTGCCGACCATGCCTTGGGTGATGGTACGGCTTTTGATCTTTTTGAATATATTCCTTTTGCGACGACACCTGTTATTTTTGTTACCGGCAACGGTAATGAAGATACCGCTGTGCAAGCTTTAAAAAATGGTGCGGCTGACTACCTGACCAAAGATTTGGATGGTAATTATTTAAAATTGTTACCTCTGACCATTGAAAATGTTTTAAAAGCAAAGGCTGTCGAAATAGAGCTGGAAAACCATCGAAATAATCTTGAAAAACTGGTGAGTGAGCGTACTAAAGCATTACAACAGGAAATAAATAAAAGAAAAGAAGTGGAGATGCAATTGCGTTTGCTTGCAGTTACATTTGATACACATGAAGCAATTGTTATAACCGATGTAAAGGCGACTATTCTTCGTGTTAATAAAGCGTTTACGGCTTTAACGGGATATTCATCCGATGAAGTGCTAGGCAAGCAAATGAATATTTTAAAGTCTGGTAAGCAAGGTTTTGGTTTTTATAAACAACTTTGGACACAATTGTTGGAAACAGGTCGTTTCGAAGGAGAGCTGTGGAATAGGCGGAAGTCTGGAGAGGAATACCCTCAGTGTCTGTCAATTAGTGCAATTAAAGAAAATGGAATAACAACGCATTATGTCGGACATTTAACCGATATAACCTTGCAAAAAAATGCAGAGCTGGAAATTAAAAAACTGGCTTTTTATGACCCACTCACTGGGCTTGCTAATCGTCGCTTATTATTTGATAGATTAGAGCATGAATTAATTATTGCAAAACGGAAAGAGAATTGTGGTTCACTTGTTTTTATAGATCTTGATGAATTCAAGCCATTAAATGATACCTACGGTCATAATGCAGGGGATCAGTTACTGGTGGAGGTGGCGAAACGCCTGAGCTCGGTTTTACGAGAAGATGATACGGCATCACGGCTTGGCGGAGATGAGTTTATTATTCTTATTCATGCTAATGAAAAAGATAATGCAACCGCTGAAAAAAATGCGATGACTGTTGCCACAAAAATTCAAACTGTTCTTAATCAAGTTTATACCTTGGGCAGTCAGCAACATTATTTTACTGCAAGCATTGGTGTAACCACTTTTCCTGCTGAATTAACCACAGCCGAAGAGGTTTTAGAGCAAGCAGATAAGGCGATGTATCAATCAAAAGAGGCAGGCCGAAATACCATTACTATGGTGTAATTTCGCGGATCATAAAATTTTCAATACAATAAAATTGTACGGGTGGGGTAGGTTTAGTCTATGCCTATTATTACACTTCGTTTTATCATTAGATTGATGAATAAAAATTCATATCAAAAGCAAAAAATCAAACAATAAAGTTTTTTGTCCATTAAAAAACCTTATTTTATGGTGTTTGCTTCTAGCTACGTCCCTGAATCCAAAAATGAGCAATAGTGCGCAAGTACATTTTTAGGCGAAAGTGCTTGTAGTTGATGATGATGCGGTTAATCGAATGGTCGCTAAAGGCATGTTGGTAAAGTTCGGTATTGAAGTGGATACTGTTGGTAGTGGTCAAGAAGCACTTGATTCAAAGTCTGTATTCGCTTACGATTTAGCGTTTATGGGTTGTCACATCACTTGCCGGTAAGTCGGCTGATATGACAATGATGACTGAAAATATGGCAGCGTTTGAAAATGATTTTGAGCGAGTTAAAACAATGATGAAGGAAGTTATTTAATGAAATTGCTAATTGTTGATGATAGTCTGACTTCGCGAACTATGTTGCAGTATATCACCAAAAAATGGGGGTATGACCCCGTCGTAGCAGAAGATGGAGAAGATGCTTGGGAAAAGCTGCAGCAACCTGATGCGCCATTATTAATGTTAATAGATTGGGAAATGCCTCGTCTGGATGGCTTGGGCTTGTGTCGGCGAATTAGAGAGAAAAATGCGGGTTTAGCTGCTTTTATTATTCTTTTAACAGGTAGAACTGAAACTCAAGATGTGGTTGCCGGTTTAGATGCGGGTGCGAATGATTATATTGTTAAACCTTTTGAAAATGCCGAATTAAAAGCACGATTACAAGCAGGCGAGCGATTATTGAAATTGCAGTTGGAATTAAAGAAGACTCAAGATGAGTTGACCTATGAGAAGCAAATAATAGAGAATATTATTTTAAAAATGCGAGCTTCAAAACCCTTTGAAACATCGCAACTTAGGCTGATGGATTACCCTGTAGAAAATACCTCGGGAGATGTTTTGTTATCCGCTTATAAGCCAGATGGAACTCGGTATGTGTTAATGGGGGATTTTACAGGACATGGCTTAACAGCAGCTGTTGGTGGTCCCATTGTCTTTGATATTTTTTATACCATGACCGCCAAAGGTTTGTCTATTAAGGAAATAGCAACAGAAATTAACAATCAACTGCTTGATAAAATGCCAACAGGTTTGTTTTTTGGGGCTATTTTTATTGAGTTAAGTGCGGATAAAAGCAAATTGACTCTGTGGAACTGTGGCATGTCTGATGTTTTAGTCTATCGAAATAATCAATTATGGAAAAAAGCCTCTTCAAGTTTGTTAGCATTAGGGATTATCAAACAAGACTTTGATTCGTCAGTCACTTTTGACGCGGAGTCTGGTGACAGGGTGTATGCATATTCAGATGGTATTACAGAAGTAATTAATCCTGAGCAAGAAGAGTTTGGGCAGGACAGGTTTGAGCAGTTAATTTGTGAGCTATTGAATGGCGATGAAGAAATTGATTATCTTATTAATACAGTTAATAAATTTAGAAATGGTGCGGAACAATTTGATGATATGACACTGGTTGAGTTGACTTGTTAGCTAGCTCTAGTGGTGCGGATCTTTAGTGTATAAAGACCCGCTCCTTTAGTTGCGCTGAAAATTTATACTAAGCAATCGCTTTCTTAATTCGACCTAAAGCAGTCTCCAAATTCTCCATGCTAGTTGCAATGGAAATCCTAATATGTCCAGGGCAACCAAATGCTGACCCGGGCACTAAGGCTACACCAGCTTTTTCGATTAAAAATTCTGAAAAATCAAGATCATTATTGACACCATCTAATTTGGCAATCAATTTTTCCACATTAGGAAAGACATAAAAAGTCCCGTCACTGCTAAGACAATCAACACCATCAATGGTATTTAGCTCAGCAACTACCATGTCGTGACGTTTTTTAAACTCGACTAGCATGGTATCTATGCAGCTTTGATCCCCAGAAATAGCGGCAACAGCAGCATGCTGAGAGATTGATGTGGGATTAGAGGTGCTTTGTGATTGAATCTTACGCATAGCAGCAATTAAAGCAACAGGTCCTGCTGCATAACCAATCCGCCAGCCAGTCATGGAATAGGCCTTGGATATGCCATTTAAAACCATAGTCCGGTCGTATAGCTCTGGATTGGCATTTAAAATATTAACAAAGCTACCTTTTTTCCAAAGAATATGCTCGTACATATCATCAGTGGCAATAATAATTTCAGGGTGTTCTTTAAGTACATCGCCCAAGGCTTTTAATTCTTCAATTGAATAAGCAACGCCGGATGGGTTGGACGGGCTGTTAATAACAAATAAACGGGTTTTATCGGTTATTGCATCGCGTAATTGGTCGGCAGTAATTTTAAAATGCTGATCTTGAGTCGTTTCAACAATAACAGGTACGCCATCCGCTAATAGAGCCATATCAGGATACGAGACCCAGTACGGTGCAGGAATGATAACCTCATCTCCCGGATTGATAAGTGCTTGAGCAAGGTTGAAAAAACTTTGTTTACCACCACAAGACACTAAAACTTGATTAGCTTGATAGTCGAAACCATTATCATCTTTAAACTTTTTAATAATGGCTTGTTTTAAGGCAGGAATGCCATCAACAGCCGTGTATTTGGTGTAACCGTCATTGATAGCGTTAATCCCCGCTGTTTTAATATGCTCTGGTGTATCAAAATCGGGTTCGCCAGCACCTAAGCCAATAATATCTTTACCTGCGGCTCGCATTTCAGCTGCGCGTGCTGTAATTGCCAGTGTAGGTGAAGGTTTTACTGCATTAACTCTATTAGATAGTTTTATAGTCATAATGTCTCAAAAGTAAGCTTAATATCAATAATCAAGATATTATACGCTATGTATAATATGCTTTCGTAGCAAAAAATAGACCTCTAAGTAGAAGTGAAAAAACAGTTTAGAATTCAAAGTCGATATCAACCCGCAGGGGATCAGCCTGCCGCTATTAAGCAGTTAGTGGAGGGTCTGAATGATGGGGAAGTACATCAAACCTTATTAGGTGTGACTGGGTCTGGTAAGACGTTTACTATAGCGAATGTTATTTTGGAAACGCAGCGCCCAGCTATGATTATGGCACCCAATAAAACCTTGGCTGCCCAGTTATATGGGGAGATGAAAGAGTTTTTTCCTGATAATAGTGTGGAATATTTTGTTTCTTATTACGATTACTATCAGCCAGAAGCTTATGTGCCAGCATCAGATACCTTTATAGATAAAGATGCATCGCTCAATGAGCATATCGAACAGATGCGCTTGTCTGCTACTAAAGCCTTGCTGGAGCGTAAAGATACCATTGTAGTGGCGACCGTGTCAGCAATTTATGGTCTGGGCGAACCTGAGTCCTATTTTCAGATGGTTATGCATCTTGTTAAGGGGGATATGATTAAACAAAGGGATTTATTGAGGCGTTTGGCTGAAATGCAATATACCCGTAATGATCTTGATTTGAAACGTGCAACCTATCGCGTTCGAGGTGATGTGATTGATGTGTTTCCTGCTGAATCAGATGAAGAGGCGTTGAGAATTGAATTGTTTGATGATGAAATTGAGCGATTATCTTTGTTTGATCCCTTAACGGGGGAAATCAAACATCGTTTGGCTCGTTATACCGTTTATCCAAAAACCCATTATGTCACCCCGCGAGACAAGTTACTGATTGCAGTGGAAGAGATTAAAGTTGAGTTAAAAGAAAGGTTGGATCAACTCAGGGAAAATAATAAATTAGTTGAAGCGCAAAGGTTAGAGCAAAGAACGCTGTTTGATTTAGAAATGATAAGAGAGGTGGGGTATTGCTCAGGGATAGAGAACTATTCCCGTTATTTATCGGGTAAAGAGTGGGGTGAATCGCCACCGACTATGTTCGATTATTTACCCGATGATGCCTTGGTGATTGTTGATGAAAGTCATGTCACTGTGCCGCAAATTGGCGCGATGTATAAGGGCGATAGGTCTCGTAAGGAGACACTGGTTGAATATGGTTTTAGGTTGCCTTCAGCTTTAGATAATCGGCCGCTGATGTTTGATGAATTTGAGGCTAAATCAGCTCAGAAGATTTATGTCTCAGCAACCCCTGGAAAATATGAAGATGCACATTGCGATTGTGTGGTTGAGCAAGTGGTGCGTCCAACAGGTTTGCTGGATCCCATTATTGAAGTTAGACCTGCAACAACGCAAGTGGATGATTTGCTGTCCGAAATACATAAGCGTGTGCGACTGAAAGAGCGAGTTTTAGTAACCACCTTAACCAAGCGAATGTCAGAGGATTTAACGGATTACCTAATGGAACATGGTGTTAAGGTTCGTTATTTACATTCTGATATTGATACCGTAGAGCGAGTGGAAATTATTCGTGATTTACGTTTGGGAATGTTTGATGTATTGGTGGGTATTAACTTGTTACGAGAGGGTTTGGATATTCCAGAAGTTTCGTTGGTCGCTATTTTAGATGCGGATAAGGAAGGTTTTTTGCGCTCCGTAGTTTCTTTAGTGCAAACGATTGGCAGAGCTGCAAGAAACGAAAAGGGAATGGCTATTCTATATGGCGATAGAGTAACTAAATCGATGCAGCAAGCAATAGAAGAGACGGAAAGGCGCCGAGAGAAACAGCATGTTTTTAATCAGGACCGAGGAATAACACCTAAAACAGTGTACAAGTCAGTGACAGATATTATGGGCCTGGAAATACCTGGTTCTGGTTTGTCTATTAATAATGTAAAAACAAAAGTGGCTGAATCTGTTGCTAATTATAAAGCGCTAACACCTAAGCAAGCAGCAAAGCAGTTGAAAAAACTAGAAGATAAAATGTATCAGCATGCTAAAGATCTGGAGTTTGAATCGGCTGCTGCAGTTAGGGATGAAATTAAATTGCTTCAAGCTGAAATGATGATTTGATGGATATACTTTGCGCGGTTATGGATGCAGATTTTATAGCGAGTTAATTTTTGTTGATAGCAAGGCACTAAAACAGGCGCATAGCAAGCTACGTAACTGTTTTAGCAACGCTGCCTATCGGCAAAAATTGACCGATAGAAAACTGCATCCGTGGCCGTGTGAAGTATATGTCTTGAATTTGAGTTGCACTGTTCGAAAGACTTGTTATAATAGCCGGATTGAACATAGACTTTAGGCGCGTAGCTCAGTTGGTTAGAGCACCACCTTGACATGGTGGGGGTCGGTGATTCGAATTCACTCGTGCCTACCAAACATTTGAGCACCGCAATGCGGTGCTTTTTTTATTGTGGAAACAAAAAGTAAAAAATGCCTGTAATTACCCTACCTGATGGATCTAAAAGAGAGTTTGATAATGCCGTAACAGTAATGGATGTTGCTCAGTCTATTGGCTCCGGCTTGGCTAAGGCTACTTTGGCTGGAAAGGTTGATAGTCAGGTTGTTGATGCAAGCTTTGTGATTGAGCAAGACGCTGATTTGCAAATTATTACAGCAAAAGATGAAGAGGGTGTTGAAGTTATTCGTCACTCTACAGCGCATTTGTTAGCTCAGGCAGTAAAACAATTATTTCCAGAAGCTCAAGTGACTATTGGTCCTGTCATTGATAATGGCTTCTTTTATGATTTTTCTTTTGAAAGAGCTTTTACAGCTGAAGATTTAAAAGCTATCGAAAAAAAGATGCAGCATTTGGTTTCTCAAAATATTGAAATCAAACGTTCAGTGCTTAGCAGAGATGAAGCGGTCACCTTTTTTAAAGACTTGGGTGAAACATATAAAGCTGAAATTATTGAGTCTATTCCGGCCAATGAAGATTTGTCACTTTATACCCAAGGTGAATTTACTGATTTATGTCGCGGCCCTCATGTGCCTAGTACCAGTAAGTTAAAGGCATTTAAATTAATGAAAATTGCCGGTGCTTATTGGCGTGGTAATTCAGACAATGAAATGCTTCAGCGTATTTATGGTACGGCTTGGACAGATAAAAAAGAATTAAAAGCTTATCTTCACCGTTTAGAAGAAGCAGAAAAGAGAGATCATCGTAAACTATCTAAAGCATTAGATTTTTTTCACATGCAAGAAGAAGCGCCTGGTATGGTGTTCTGGCATGAGAAAGGCTGGGTTATTTATCAGCAGGTAGAGCAATATATACGTGAAAAATTAAGAGTTAACGGTTATGGCGAGGTGAAGACACCTCAGTTAGTCGACCGCTCTTTATGGGAAAAATCAGGCCATTGGGATAAGTTTGGCGATATGATTTTCTCAACGCATTCTGAAAATCGTGATTATGCGGTTAAACCAATGAATTGCCCTTGTCATATTCAGGTATTCAATCAAGGTTTAAAAAGTTATAGAGATCTGCCTATTCGAATGGCAGAATTTGGCTCTTGTCATCGTAATGAACCATCAGGAACCTTGCACGGCTTAATGCGAGTTAGAAATTTTGTACAAGATGATGCGCATATCTTTTGTACTGAAGGCCAGATTCAAGATGAAGTCTCTACGTTTATAGATTTGTTGTTTGAAGTGTATAAAGATTTTGGTTTTGAAGAAATTATTATCAAATTATCGACTCGTCCTGAAAAAAGAGTGGGAAGTGATGAGGATTGGGATAAAGCTGAAACAGCTTTAGAAGTTGCACTGGATAATAAAAAATTAGCTTGGGAATTGCAACCTGGTGAAGGGGCTTTTTATGGGCCTAAAATTGAATTCTCATTAAAAGATTGTTTGGATCGTGTTTGGCAGTGTGGAACTATTCAGGTTGATTTTTCTATGCCGGGCCGTTTGGATGCGACGTATATTGCAGAAGATGGCTCTAAGAAAGTACCTGTAATGTTACATAGAGCGGTGTTAGGTTCATTGGAACGCTTTATTGGTATTTTAATAGAAGAATACGCTGGAACCTTCCCTTTATGGCTGTCTCCAGTGCAAGTTGTGTTGATGAATATTGCTAGTCGACATGAAGAATATGCTGAAAAAGTTAGGCAGGAATTGGAAAAACAAGGCTATAGAGTAAAAATAGACTTGAGAAATGAGAAGATAGGCTTTAAAATTCGCGAGCACTCAATGCAACGCGTACCTTATCTTCTAATTATTGGTGATAAAGAATTAGAAGATCAAACTATTGCGGTACGCTCGCAAAAGGGTGAAGATCTAGGTAGTTTGCCATTGGATGAATTAACAAATATGTTAAGTGCTCAAATTGCAGACAGAAAATAATAATAAACCGGAGGGTTAAAGCATCGCTTCTAAAAGAGATACTACGCGCTTAAACAATGATATTACCGCTAGACGGGTACGTGTTGTGGGTGCAAATGGTGACAAATTAGGTGTTATCACATTAGCTGAGGCTAAACAGCTTGCACTTGATGCAAATATGGATTTAGTGGAAGTGTCACCTAATGCAGATCCTCCAGTCTGTAAGGTAATGGATTACGGAAAGTACCAGTTTGAACAAAATAAAAAGTTACAAGCTGCTAAAAAGAAACAAAAACAGATTCAGATTAAAGAAATTAAGTTTAGACCTGGAACTGAAGAAGGTGACTATCAAGTTAAATTGAGAAGTCTGACCAAGTTTCTTGAAGAAGGTAATAAAACCAAAATCACCGTGCGTTTTCGTGGTCGTGAAATGGCACATAGAGAGATTGGTATGGAATTACTGAAACGGATAGAGAAAGATTTGGATGAGTTAGCTGTTGTTGAACAGTTTCCTAAGTTTGAAGGGCGCCAAATGGTTATGGTTATGGGGCCTAGAAAGAAGAAATAAATGTAAAGGGTTTTTAATCCTTATGGTTCAGGAAAGAATCATTAAATGCATCAGTTTGATGCCACTCATTCGGTCGGGCCATGCATTTTGCCTTGCCGGGTTTGTATCTCATGGATGTTTTATTAATTTTTTGGAGAAAACAAATGCCTAAAATGAAAACCCACAGTGGAACTGCTAAACGGTTCAAAAAAACCAAAAATGGTTTTAAATGTGGACAAGCTCACCGTCGTCATATCTTAACTAAGAAGACAACTAAGCGTAAAAGACAGTTGCGTAAAGCAGCTAGTATTCATCCGTCAGATGTGCCAATGGTTGCACGTTTGTTACCGTACGCTTAATTATTAGGAAAGAATCATGGCAAGAGTAAAACGTGGTGTAACAGCCAGAGCAAGACATAAAAAAGTTTTAAAGCAAGCGAAAGGTTATTACGGCGCACGTAGTCGGGTATATCGCGTTGCTAAACAAGCGGTTATTAAAGCGGGGCAATATGCATACCGTGACCGTAAACAAAAGAAACGTCAATTCCGTGCTTTATGGATTGTGCGTATCAATGCTGCTGCACGTCTGTGTGGTATGTCATATAGCCGTTTCATTAATGGTTTGACTAAAGCAAATGTTGCGATTGACCGTAAAGTATTAGCAGATATTGCAGTACGTGATATGGATGCTTTCGCAAAGATTGCTGAGATTGCTAAAGCAAATCAAAGCCAGCCATAAGCTAGGAGACTGTCTGAGAATAGAAGCCGTAACGAGGGAAAGCTCTTTTGAGTCAGTTTTTTCGTTCATTTGAGGCGAATAGTTGCGCTATTCAACGAAAATGAACGGGAAAAATGGCCAAAAGGGATTTTTCGCAGTAGGTTCTCTATTCTCGGACAGCCTCCTAAAGATTATTTTAATAATCTTTAAATAATTCAGCCTCTTTTTAGAGGCTGAGTTTTTTGTGATGTGTAGTCAGTTATTTTCTGTGTTTTATTAAAGACAAAAACTAATTTTTACACCATCAATAGAAAACAAAATAGAAAGTCAATGGATGATATTTGTTGAGCACTTTCTAGAAAACCTATCTTTTGATAGCGCATCATTTGTCTTTCTGTCCCCTTAACACCTTTTATAGTGAGCTGAGCAGTGTCGGCTAATCTCGAAGAAATTCTCTCGCAAGGCCTACAAGCTATTGCGGAATCAACAGACCTTACTCAATTAGATCAAGTTAGAGTCTCTTATCTGGGAAAAAAGGGTGCATTCACTCTACAGATGAAAGAGCTCGGTAAGCTTGAGCCTGATCAGCGTCGTGAAGTGGGTCAAATTATCAACAAAGCAAAAGCCGAATTTCAGCAAAAACTGGAACAGGTCAGAGCTGCGATGCAAGAGGCTGTTTTAAACGCTCGACTGGCCAGTGAATCTGTTGATGTGACTTTGCCTGGAAGAGGGCAGTCAGTTGCGGGCTTGCACCCTGTTACCATTACCCTAAGAAGAATATCAAAAATCTTTGCCAGTGTCGGGTTTAATGTGGTTGAAGGGCCTGAAATTGAAGATGATTATCACAATTTTGAAGCACTCAATATTCCTGCTCATCATCCTGCGAGAGCAATGCATGATACGTTTTACTTTGATCCGCATACTGTATTAAGAACGCATACATCGCCTGTACAAATAAGAGCAATGGAAGCCAGTAAACCACCTTTGAAAGTGATTGCACCCGGTCGTGTTTATCGTTGTGATTCTGATGTGACTCATACACCTATGTTTCATCAGGTTGAAGGGTTTTTAGTGGATACTGATGTCAGTTTTGCTGATTTAAAAGGGATGATCTACGAATTCTTGCGTGCTTTTTTTGAAAAAGATATTGAAGTGCGTTTTAGACCTTCTTACTTTCCATTTACGGAACCGTCTGCAGAAGTTGATATTGAATGTGTTATGTGTGATGGCAAAGGCTGTCGCGTTTGTGGGCATACCGGCTGGTTAGAAGTGATGGGTTGTGGAATGATTCATCCGGAGGTTTTTAAATCGGTGGGAATTAATAGTGATGAATTTAATGGCTTTGCTTTTGGTATGGGAGTAGAGCGTTTAGCGATGTTACGTTATGGAATCAATGATCTCAGGTTGTTTTTTGAAAATGATCTTAAATTTCTACAACAATTTAATTAAAGGAGGGTTGGTTCATGCAAATTAGTGAAGCGTGGTTAAGAGAGCTGGTCAATCCATCTGTTACAACCGAAGAATTAGTAGAGCAGCTTACCATGGCTGGTTTAGAAGTTGACTCTGTAGAACCGGCTGCTGCTGAATTTAGTGGAGTGGTCGTTGGTGAAGTGGTTGCGAAGGAGCAGCATTCTAATGCAGATAAATTAAGCGTATGTCAGGTTAATGTTGGGGAGGCAGAGCCTTTACAAATTGTCTGTGGCGCTAACAATGTACGTGTGGGGCTTAAAATTCCTGCTGCTTTAGTGGGTGCGATACTTCCGGGTGACTTTAAAATTAAAAAGTCCAAATTACGTGGAGAGCTTTCTCTGGGTATGTTGTGTTCTGAAAAAGAACTGGGCTTGGCAGCAGATGCGGATGGCTTAATGGAGCTTTTTGCTGATGCGCCTGTTGGAACGGATATTAGAGAATATTTAGCACTTAACGATAAAATTATTGAGCTAGACTTAACGCCTAATCGAGCAGATTGTTTGAGTGTTGAAGGTGTTGCCAGAGAAATTGCTGTACTTAACGAAATGCCATGGACTCCGGTTGATTTTAGTCATGTTGAAGAAGCTCATGACTCGGTAGTTGACGTCAAAGTTGAAGCAACCGATACCTGTCCAAGATATTTAGGTCGATTAATTAAAGGGGTTGACCCTAAAGCGGAAACACCTTTATGGATGCAAGAGCGATTAAGACGTTCTGGTATTAGAAGTTTAGGTGCGCTAGTTGATGTAACTAACTATGTATTATTAGAGCTAGGTCAACCGTTACATGCATTTGATGCCGATAAACTGACGGGTAGCATTACGGTGCGTGTTGGTAAAAAGGATGAAGAATTAGCCTTACTGAATGATCAGACTGTCAAGCTGGATGGTAAAGCCTTAGTCATTGCTGATGATAAGCAAGCCTTAGCCTTAGCGGGTGTTATGGGTGGGGAAGCAAGTTCAGTTACGGACGAAACACAAAATATATTTCTGGAATGTGCTTTTTTTACGCCTATTTCCATTGCAGGAAAGGCACGTCAATTTGGTTTACATACTGATTCATCTCATCGTTTTGAACGAGGTGTTGATTTTACTCTTCAGCAGAGAGCGATTGAGCGGGCTACTCAATTAATTGTTGAAATTTCTGGGGGTAGTGTAGGCCCAATATCGGAAGTCACATCAACGGAAAGCTTACCTGACAGAAGTGCTGTTTTGCTTAGACAGGAACGTATTGAGAAAGTCTTGGGTATTAGTATGGCTAATGACCAGGTCAGTAAAATATTCACCGGCTTAGGTATGCAGGTTGAAGAACAAGCAGAAGGTTGGTTAATTACACCACCGGGATGCCGATTTGATATAGCCATAGAAGCAGATCTGCTAGAAGAAGTGGGTAGGATCTACGGTTATAACAACTTACCGAATAGTAGCTTATTAATGCGTTCAGAATTAGGTCAGGCGGAAGAAGCTATATTACCTATTGCACGTGTTGAGGATTTCTTTGTTGATAGAGGTTATCAAGAAGCGATTACCTATAGTTTTGTTGATGAAGCGATTCAACAAGCTGTTGCGCCTGATGATGAATTTATTAAAATAAAAAACCCAATCTCTTCTGAATTATCAGTGATGCGCACTACTTTGTGGTGTGGCTTGCTTAATGCGGCTTTGTATAATACTAAGCGCCAGCAAAGTAGAGTCAGATTGTTTGAAACGGGATTGCGTTTCGTTAAGCAGGGTGATGAAACCGTCCAACAAAAAATGCTATCTGGTTTGATTCTTGGAACAGACATCCCTGAGCAATGGGGTGAGAAAGCTAGAAAAGTTGATTTCTTTGACTTGAAAGGTGATATTGAAGCGTTATTTAAACTTACAGACTCCAGTGTGCAGTATGCTGCTACCAGTCATCCTGCTTTACACCCAGGTCAATGTGCTGAGATTTTAACGGCAGATGGTAAAAAGCTGGGCGTAATGGGTATGTTGCACCCTACATTGGAAAAACAGTTGGGTTTTGATAATCAAGTCTTTCTATTTGAGCTAGATCAAGAGCTAGTCTTTAAAAAACAAATTCCTGTTTTTGAATCATTGTCTAAATTCCCTTCAGTGCGCAGAGATATGGCATTGATTGTAGAAGAAAAAATAACGACAGCTGAGATTGTTAATTGCATTAATAGTTGTAAAGAAGCCATGATCAAAGATGTATTGATTTTTGATATTTATCGTGGTGAAGGGGTTGATGAAGGCCTTAAAAGCGTTGCTTTAAGTTTAATTTTACAAGATTCCACCCAAACACTAACAGATTCTGAAATTGATGCTATATTTAGCAGGGTATTAGATAAGTTACACAGCACAATAAATGCAAAACTAAGAGATTGATTGAATGGCATTAACAAAAGCAGATTTTGCTGAACGTTTATTTGATGAGCTAGGCTTAAATAAACGTGAAGCCAAAGAAATGATAGAAATATTTTTTGAAGAAATAAAAGGTTCTTTAGAAAATGGAGAGCAAGTAAAAATTTCTGGGTTTGGAAAGTTTGAATTACGTGACAAAAGTAGTCGCCCTGGAAGAAACCCAAAAACAGGTGAAGAAATCCCCATTTCAGCCCGGCGTGTGGTAACATTCAGGTCTGGTCAGAAACTTAAAGCTAGGGTAGAGCAATATGCTGGAACCGAGTAATAATAACGAATTACCTGTAATACCGGCTAAACGGTATTTTACCATTGGTGAGGTGAGTGAGTTATGTGGTGTAAAGCCACATGTTCTACGTTACTGGGAACAAGAGTTTACTGACTTAAGTCCAGTTAAAAGACGTGGTAATCGTCGTTACTATCAACGTCATGACGTATTGATGATTCGCCAAATACGTTCACTGCTTTATGAACAAGGCTACACCATTGGTGGAGCAAGGATTCATTTGGCGAGCGACGACGTTAAAGACGATTCAACACGTAGTAAACAATTAGTTCATCAAATGATTGGTGAATTAGAAGATATTCTAGAGTTATTGAAATAACTGATTATGGGGCGCAGGTCTTTAGCCTGCATCCTAATTAGGTTTAATTATTTCTACAAAAAGTTAAAAAACGATCTATATTCATAGGTCGTTCGATAATAAATTCATAAATCGGGGCGTAGCGCAGTTTGGTAGCGCACTTGTCTGGGGGACAAGGGGTCGCAGGTTCGAATCCTGCCGTTCCGACCAAATGAATCAACGAGTTGAAAAGTACAGGGTTAGTTGAAAAAGTAAAATAGCGGTTTCGGTACAACAGCCGGTACAACAATTTTTAACGCTTGCCGATTTTTATTCACTCGAAAACTTAGGCGTTCTCTGCCGAACATTAATTAAAAGACCTCAAAGAAGTTCATCATGGTTAAAGTCCATTTTAGATGTGTTGATCAGCTATAGCTTTCATAGCAATATTATCAATATTTTGATTAGCCGCTGGACGAGGTTTCTTTCATGCTAAAAATATCCCTTGTCGTTGCAGTACTTCACAATAACTATACAAAGTGGTTAAAATATTCTTGTGGTCAAAATCTGACACTAAGACTTAAACTCTTCATGTGGCAGACACAGTGATTGCTCAAGTATGAGCAAAGTTTTACGGAACTATGTAATTCAATCGAGTTCGACCACCATTGGTGTGCCAAGTTGCGACAGGCAAAAAATGGCTCAAAATAGTGAATATACAATAAGAAAAATGATGAGGGTGTAAGTATAATATCTGGCATTTAATGATGGACTATTAAATGAAATGTTGATTTATTGGCAAGCCATATTAGTGATATATTACAAAGTACTGAGTAATCTATTCAGAAAAACAACCTGCGACTAGACAAATTAATGAAGATGAAAATAATACTGCTGCTAATGATAGGTCTACTGATATCACCTGCTAGCTATGCCACACGATATGCATTAGTCATCGGGAATAGTAATTATGGCGCAGGTATAGGTACATTAAAAAACCCTGTCAATGATGCGAATGACATGTCAGCCTTATTAAAGAAAAAGGAATTTAAGGTTACGACATTAACCAATGCAAATCAGCGACAAATGAAGCAGAGTATTGCTAAATTCACCAAACAACTGAATGAAA
>ENA-ORXI01000746-ORXI01000746.1-sediment-metagenome-genome-assembly--contig:-NODE-746-length-27127-cov-4.663068_pt1 | contig 27127 bp, 21 predicted proteins | sample MGYA00237861_ERZ511468 | MGnify/ENA primary metagenome ERZ511468 (study PRJEB26299, sample SAMN06266213) | sediment metagenome | isolation source: Hudson Canyon methane seep mesocosm | place: USA:Hudson...
TTCTCTATGGTCAGGCTACAAAAGTAAATAAACGTAGTCGTATCGTAGTCAGTAATCACTCTCACTTATATTCTGGATTATTATTGGATGAAGTCTTTGGTTTGAAGCATTTCCCAACTAAACCAGAAAGCAACAGCATTTCATCTGATGATCCTATTTCCCAATATATCTCTGCTCATATTGAACAAAAAGATATTCAATGGGATGTATTTAGTTTTGAAAAGCTTGCCGCTGATCCTCGCTTCTTAAATGCCGCCGCATAATATTTAGATTTTAGGAAAATCACCATGAACTCAACAAATAAAAATTTGCTATCGTCACTAATTTCAAAAAATAACATCCCTTTATTATTTTTTGTCGTTCTTTTCGCTGCGATAGCTATTGCAGGAATCGTACTCATCGTATTGGACATGTACCAACAGTTCTTACCCGACTTACAGCTCTTTTCCGCAGGAATCATCCTCAGTTTTATTCTAAGTATTGTTTTAACGGCAAAGCTGGCATCACATCCATTAAAAGTATTGAATGACTCTTTGGAAAATATTGAAGTTCAAAACCGTCATAACCAAGATGCGATTCTACAGCTTCTCGATGAAATGGGAGACTTAGCCGATGGTGACCTTACTGTATCGGCAACCGTAACAGAAGACATTACGGGTGCCATTGCTGACTCAGTTAACTATACCGTTGATGCCCTCCGTGACTTAGTAGAAAACATTAACTCAACAACGGTTCATGTAGCTTCAGCTGCACAGGAAACACAGGCAACAGCCTTACATTTAACGGATGCCAGCACGCATCAAACTCAACAAATAACAGATGTAAGTACCGCTATCAGCGAAATGGCGGGCTCAATTGAGCAAGTATCTCAAAATGCGAGCCAATCTTCTGAGGTTGCGAAGCAATCTGTGCTACTTGCAACACAAGGCAGTAAAGCCGTTAAAAAAGCAATTACAGGTATGGATACTATCCGTGAGCATATACAAGAAACCTCAAAACGGATTAAACGATTGGGTGAAAGCTCCCAAGAAATTGGAGATATTGTAGAGCTCATTAATGATATCGCAGAGCAAACTAACATTCTGTCTTTAAATGCTGCAATCCAAGCAACTATGGCGGGTGAAGCTGGCCGTGGCTTTGCCGTTGTTGCCGATGAGGTTCAGCGTCTGGCGGAACGTTCAAGTAATGCCACCAAGCAAATTGATGCCATTGTAAGAACCATCCAAAGCGATACCAGTGAAGCCATCAGCTCAATGGAAAAAAGTACTTCTGGTGTAGTCTCTGGAGCACAATTATCACAAGATGCCGGAACGTCATTAGAACAAATAGAAGCCGTATCTCATCAGCTGGCAGAGTTAATCGACAATATTTCTGATGCAGCAAAACAACAAGCTCAGGCAGCCATTGGAACCTCAGACAGCATGAACGTTATCGAAGAAATTGCGATGCAAACTTCTACAGGAACAAATGAAAGTGCAGCTTCGATTGGACGTCTACTAGGTTTAACTGACGAGCTTCGTAAGTCAGTTTCTGGTTTTACATTGCCAAAATAAAGGTCTAAGACATCATAATGTGTGTTTCCATTTTTAATACCTTAACGACTGTTCTGGAGTAACCCCATGGCAAGGACAATTAGTGGCAATTATGATGCCCTAGCTTGGGTGCAAGAGGAGCTACAGCGCTCTCTTGATAATGCAATAAAAGCATTAACTCAATATATAGAAGAAAAGAATGAGGATGCTTTAAACACCTGTATTTCTCATATTCTACAGACCAGCGGTACCGTTGAGATGCTTAACTTTGACGGCGCTCAGCTTTTAACGAATGAAATGATTGAGTCGGCAAAAGTAATTCGTAACAGCAATGATTCAGAAAAAACACAACTCCAAGATAGTTTACTAAAAAATCTTCTCTTGCTTTCGAACTACCTAAAGCTACTGTCTTTAAACCTACAAGATCACCCGTTGCGGCTAGTTGATGCTATCAATGAATTACGTAGTGCTCGTAAAGAAAGCCCACTGGAACAACGTGAACTTTTTAAAACAGATCTGTCTACAGAGCTGCCAAGTTCTATCGCCGCCTCCACCAGTCGAGCGCAAGAAAAAGTAGCTGTGGAACAGAAAAAAATAGGTCATTTATTTCAATTATCACTATTGAAATGGTTTAAAGAGAATGAATCTACAAGCCTGAAAAAAATAGAGAAAATACTCGATTACCTACGTATTAATAGCCTGCAAAATTCTTCTATCATTCTTTGGTGGGCGGCATCAGGTGTGGTTGAAGCACTACTTGATAATGGTCTTGCAGTAACTCAAAATGTTAAATCCAAAATAGGTAAACTTAATAAATCGATAGAATTATTTACGAATACTGATGAGCAACAATTTCAGGCGGCATTGCCTCCTACTCTCTTAATTCATGAACTCCTTCTACTCGTCGCCCAATCAACAAGCACAGGAAAACATGTCACACTCTTAAAAAACACTTTCTCTTTAGACTTTTTCAATCCAGATCAACAAAACAAAATTTACAATCTTAGCGGTGATGCCTTAACAAGCGTTCATAGTGAGTTGCTCGATGAGTTACAAGAACTAAAGGGGAAAATCGAGCAGTTTGAACATCAAACGGAACAGACGCTAGAACCTCTTTTATCATTGCCTTCCCAGTTCAATAATATGGCGGGCACATTAGAGTTATTGACTGAAGTATCCTTAGCTAAATTACTTCGACAACAAGCTGACACTTTAAACACCAGCATTACACAACAAGTTATTCCTGACGAGCAACAAATAAGTGCTTTAGCAGATGCATTAGTCCTCATCGAGAATCACTTACAAAGTAATGATTCAGAGCAAAGCTCACAATTACAAAAAACTGTAATTACGGAATGTTTAAGCGATCTAAATGGTATCAAAGAAACACTGATACAAATGGCTGAGCGGCCAGAGAAAAGTCCTCAATATCTCACGGAGGTGGTCGACCAATTACCTTTAGTTGCCGGAAGTTTAACGATGGTAAATTTAGAGGATGCAGCCAATCTATTACAAAATACCGCTCAACAACTGTCACAGATAGATACTGAAAACGACCAGCTTACTCCCCAACAACTTAACTTCTTAGCAGAGATCATTGCTTCCTGTGATTTATATTTAGAAGGTATACAACACGGGGGATCACAACAATCACACTTACTCTTAAATGCACAAAATATTTTAATCAATTTTGATCAGCTATTAGTAACTGATACCCAGTTACTCCTTGATGATGAATTATCAGTTTCTACCGTAAGTGAAGAAACAAAACCACTCAATATTGAAACACGTGTTCAACGATATATTAATAATGCTGAACAACAGAAAACGACTCGTATTACGCGAGTTGAACAATACATACAAAACAATGAAGAGCGCAAACAGCAAGAAAGTTTAAATACCACGCCAATAGAAGTGGTGAAGACAAATGTTGATCTTTACATTGAGCAACAAGCAGCAAGCGAAAGAATCAGCAGTGTTGAACGTTACATCCAAGAACATTTCAATACAGATAAAGATACGGCGCAACTAGAAACAAGTGTCAGTCGATATATCAATAATATAGAACAACAAATCCCTGAAGAAGCTAGCTTAACGCTTCAAGAACCACCTGTTGAAGATGATATAAAAATCACCCAAATAGCAGAGGAAATTGATCCTGAAATTGCTGAAATTTTTATTGAAGAAGCCAATGAAGTTCTTGAAGAACTCAGAATACTGTTACCTAACTGGATCCAAGAACATGATCTCTCTGTATTAACGACTATTCGCCGCCATTTTCATACTTTGAAAGGAAGTGGCCGAATGGCTCGGGCACATGTCATTGGTGAGCTAGCCTGGTCAATTGAACAAACTCTTAATGCCATTGTCGATAACTCGCTTACACCTCCTTCCGATTTAGCAGCTCTTCTAAATGACTGTCTAATCACACTTCCAACATTAATTTCTCAGTTTATAGAAAGAGACTTAGGCCCATCAAAACAAGCTGACGCATTAGCTAGTTGGGCAGAAGGACTACTAAAAACAGAAACAGAAACAGAAACAGAAACAGAAACAGAAACAGAAACAGAAACAGAAACAGAAATTATTCTGTCTGAAGATGATGAATTACAGCAAATATTTATTCTTGAGGCTTCCGAGCATATTTCGCAGTTACAAGAAGATTTCAATAATGCTGAAGCCCCCTTCAACTTAGATAAAAAACAACTTCGTGCAATTCATTCTCTAAAAGGCTGTGCCAATATTGCACATGTCATGCCCGTGGCCGCTATTGCTACGCAACTTGACCAATCACTACAGGCTTTATACAAGCAAGACATTACTGTTCACCCGCATCAGCTTTCAGTAATAACTTCGGCGATCAATGCGCTCGCTCAATGCGTGCAGAGTCATCAAGACAATTCTGCTGAAGAATTAGAAATTCAATCTGTGATTGATCCTCTTATTGAAATAACCCCTGCAGTAGAAACTAATCACGAAGAACAAGAAACACGTATTGATCCTGAGTTTTTAGTGGTTTATCTTGAAGAAACGGATGAGTTACTCACAAAATATAGCAATGAATTAACACAATTATTGCAAGATTCTGATGTTCCCGCTCACCTAGAAAGTATACATAAAACATTAAGCGCTTTAAAAGATAATGCTGCCTATGCCAAGCTACCAAATTTAGCTGAACTTTATAACTTACTTGATCGCATTACCCAACATGATAACCGCCATAGTGAACAGTTCATCGCACTACTGGATCAAGGCTATGAGTACATTAATAATCAAATTGAGGCATTAATTCAAAATAAAGAATCTCCAGATATTGGTGATTTTAAACGGGATGCTGAACAATACTTAACACCTGAAGAACCGAAATCTAAGGTTACCGACGAAGAATCCTCATTTCCACTGCCAATGGAAGATCTTGAACTTCTCGAAGCATTTACTGAAGAGTTTGCAGAGTTACTTGAGTCTAGTGGTGAAGCAATTCAACTTTGGCAACAAGATCACTCTAATACTGATGCGGCAATGCAGTTACAACGTGTATTACACACCATAAAAGGGGGTTCGCGTTTAACAGATCTTATTCCGATTGCAGATCTCACTCATCAAACAGAGTCCCTTGTTTTCTTAGTCGCAGATCAAAAGAAAGATCCAAGTAATGAATTTTATTCCCTACTACAACGGTCACAAGATACTCTAGCAGAATTACAAGAGTTGCTAGCCAATAAACTGCCTCTCACCTTTGCTCACGATTTATTGGCAGATATCGCTCACTTTACAGGGCAAGCAGTTTCCAAACCAACGGCTCCAATAACTAAATCGGAACAGTCAGAGAATGGTAAGAAACTTCAACCTTCTTCTGGCGAACAAATTAGAGTTAGAGCAGACTTACTCGATTTTCTTACTAACTTTACTGGTGAAGTTAATATATCCCGAGACCGTGTAAGCCAACAAAACTCAGCCATTCAACAACAATTAGTTGAAATGGAAACAACAGTGAGTCGACTTCAAGAGCAGTTGCGAAGCTTAGAAATTGAAACAGAAACACAAATTCTGTTTCGTTATGATGACAGTACACAAGATAAAACATCAGACTTTGATCCTTTAGAACTTGATCGTTTTTCGATGATTCAACAGCTCTCTCGTAGCTTGACGGAAAGCGTCAGTGATATGAATGAGATCACCCAGTCCATCGAAAGTTTAGTCAGTGATTCTGATGCCATTTTATTACAGCAATCACGTCTCAGTACCGATTTAGATCAAGGACTGATGAATACAAGGTTACTGCCCTTTAAAGGTATCGTTCCACGCTTTGAACGTATTATTCGACAAGTAAATACCGAGCTTAATAAACAGGCTATCTTAACCGTACACGGTGCTGAGCATGAGCTTGACAGAACAATTATTGACCACATTGTGGCACCTCTTGAGCATATTCTTAGAAATGCGATTGCGCATGGCATTGAATCTCCAGACATTCGACGTCAATTAGGTAAAGATGAAACAGGGCAATTAGAGCTATCCATTACGCGTGAAGGCTCTGAAATACTACTTTCTCTCTCTGATGATGGCCAAGGGATTAACGTCGAAAAAGTAAGAGAAAAAGCATTAAAACAAAACTTAATTAACCCTGAAAATATGCCATCTGATGAAGAAATAATTCAGTTAATTCTTACATCAGGCTTCAGTACAGCAGACAGTGTGTCTCAGATTGCCGGACGAGGCGTAGGAATGGACGTCGTCAGTAATGAGATTCGCTCTCTGAAAGGTCGGCTATCAATTCAATCTGTGGCAGGTAAAGGGACCACCTTTAACATTCGTTTACCACTGACCCTGTCGATCTTGCAGTCTCTACTCGTCAATAGTAACGATAAACCTTATGCAATCCCATTAAGTGCGGTTCATGCTGGTACTCGAGCTCCTATAAGTGAGGTACAAGCCCTCCTTGAACAAGGTGAAGACGCGCACTTTGAATTTAATGGTGAATATTACCAACTTCTACCTTTAGCTCAATTACTTGATGAATCATTAATCCTGCCAGAAGATCCGAAAGTACAGTTACCTATCTTATTGTTTAAATTTGGAGAGAGGAAAATTGCTTTATTGGTTGAAGCCATTAACAGTAATCGTGAAATTGTACTCAAGTCGGTAGGAGAACAATTGAATCATATTGATTCTATCAATGGAGCAACTATTCTTGGTGATGGCCAAGTTGTGTTTATTCTTGATATTCCAACACTGGTAGAGGTCAATAAAATATCCAGTCAAAATGGTTCTCCATCACTTACCATCGATGAACACCACCAGCGAACACCTATTGCTATGGTTGTAGATGACTCGATCACAGTGAGAAAAGTATCCAGCAATATACTCAAGCGTCATGGCTTTGATGTAATGACAGCGCGAGATGGCGTTGATGCCATTGCTCAACTGAATGATAAAATCCCAGATATTATCTTACTTGATGTTGAAATGCCTCGTATGGATGGGTTTGAATTTGCCATGTTCATGCGTAATATTGAGCAATATAAAAATCTTCCAATCATTATGATTACATCTCGTACAGGAGATAAACATCGTGAGCGAGCATTGGATATTGGGGTAAATGCCTACCTAGGTAAACCGTATCAAGAATTAGAATTAGTCGATACGATGCAAACGCTACTGGGGGATAACTACCCTCACTCCAAGCAATAATGTAGGATATAAATATGGCTGAAAATTCTACTGACTTTATTCCTTGTATGTTGCTTCCATTACAGCATCATTATTTATTACTGCCCAATTCTATTATCGCAGAAGTAACACCCATGCCAAGATTCACCCCTACGGATACAAATAAGCCCAACTATTGGGTAGGAGAATATGAATGGCGCTCTTTAGAATTTCCTATTATTGATTTAGAAAGCTTGGTTGAAGGTACATCAGCTCATAATGACGGCGCCCATAAACTATGTATACTTCATGGAATCAATGATTCTGTCGATATGAACGTGTACGGCCTTCGCTGTTACGGAGCTCCCCAGCTTATTCACCTTAATGAATCTGCTCTAAAACAAGCCCAAAATACAATTGACTCCGAGTTTTTGCATTATCAACTCCAAATTGGCAATAAAGTAGCTTATATTCCTAACTTAGATAAAATCGAAACCATTTTGAGCCAGCAGTAAGTAACCTAAACTAAAATCAATGGCCTACTTCAACTTACTCCTCCTCTTTATTTCTCTTTTATTACCGTCCATAAGCATAGCTGAAACTTCAGATAAATTAACAAAACAACGCACCACTTTCCAGCTTGCTAAAAAAGCGTTACAAACTAATCAAATTGCTCAGTTTACTAAGCTCAATGAGCAGCTCAGTGGCTACCCATTACAGCCTTATCTAAACTACTTATTTTTACGCCATAAGCTCGAGCATACCGATGCAAAAACTATTGCTCAGTTTTTATATGATAATCAAGGTACATTCTATGCTGAGCGCTTGCGCCGATCTTGGCTAAGCCGACTCGCCCGCGAGAAAAAGTGGGGGTTGTTTCTAACTCACTATGTAGAATCCAGCTCCGTTTCACAGCAATGTTTTCGACAACAAGCCTTGCTTGAGACCGGAGAGATTCATGCCGCTCTAGCTGAAATCCCCTCTCTCTGGTTAGTCCCAAAATCACAACATAAAACATGTGACCCTGTATTCAAGTACTGGCAACAACAGGGTCATTTAACCACTGACCTTCGTATGCAACGCATCCTACTCGCCTTAGAAGCAAGTCAGTTCAGTCTAGCCAAATATTTGGCAAAAGGACTTGAAAATACCCATGATGTAAAAAAACTAATCTCCACTTGGCAGCAAGCTCATAATTCACCACGGTCTTTATTAAAAACACTATCAGCAACTAACAACCATTTTTTATCCCAAGACACCGCCAACTCTCGCACTATTATTCTCCATGCTATTGCGCGTCTTTCTCGTAAATCCACAGAGCAAGCATTTGATACTTGGCAAGCTATCCAAGCTAGTTATCACTTCAGTGAACAAAATAAATTAACGATTCAACGTACAATTGCTAACCGAGCGGCATTAAACCGTGAAGATCGCACCTTAGAATACTTTGCCAATATCCCTAATGAGCCTTGGCGTGTTCGCGCCGCATTATGGCAACAGAACTGGCAATCAACACACGATGCTATTCTTAGCCTGAATATTGATGAACAGCAACAACCTCGTTGGCAATATTGGCTTGCACGAAGTCAGGCCAAACTAGGTCAACTTCAAGCGGCGACAGAAACCTATCAAACCCTCATTATGAAACGTGATTTTTATGGTTTCCTTGCAGCTGATCAGCTACAGCAACCCTATCAGATGAATCATAATCCTATTCGTTATGAACCTGCAGAATTAGAGAGCTTTAGCCAACGGCCAGCAGTAGCAAGGTTAAAAGAGTTTTATGCCATTAATATGAATCTTGAAGCCCGCCGACAGGCTTACGCACTCAAACTTCGGTTATCGCCAAAGGAATTGCAACTCCTTGCAACGCTAACTCATCAATGGGGCTGGCATAATCAAACTATAGCGCTACTCGGAAAGGCCAAATACTGGGATGCTCTCAATCTTCGATTTCCTATTGTTTATGACACGGCCATTTTACAGGCGGGAAGAACCAATGGCATGGATCCTTCTTGGCTATTTGGAATTGCAAGGCAAGAAAGCGCATTTAACCCCAAAGCACGCTCACATGTTGGTGCAACAGGCTTAATGCAATTAATGCCTAAAACAGGAGAGTTAATTGCGAGGCTTATAAATAAGCCATTAAAAAGCCAATCAGAATTATTAAATCCAGATCGTAATATTCAACTCGGTAGTGCTTATCTACGCCGGATGTACAATAAAAACCAACAAAATCCTGTTTTAGCGACCGCATCCTATAACGCTGGCCCTCATCGTGTAGCACGATGGTTACCCAAACAAACTCTCCCTGCCGATATTTGGATTGAGAATATCCCCTATAAAGAAACACGTCGTTATACAAAAAGCGTTTTAAGTTACGCCGCTATTTTTGATTACCAACGAAAACAAACCGTAAAACCATTGTCCGACCGTATGCCCGCAGTACAAGCGAAATAAAATGAAAACATACCTTGTCGGCGGTTCAGTCCGCGATCAGTTGCTTGGCCTGCCCATTAAAGATAAAGACTGGGTTGTTGTAGGTAGCAGTCCAGAAGAAATGATAGCCCAAGGCTATCAGCCTGTAGGCAAAGACTTCCCCGTATTTCTACATCCTCAAACACATGATGAATATGCGCTTGCGCGCACTGAACGAAAAACAGCGCCAGGTTACAAAGGCTTTGTTATTCATGCCGCTGCAGATGTTACTTTAGAGCAAGACTTAATTCGCCGCGACCTCACCATTAATGCCATTGCCCAAGATGAAAATGGTCAATTAATTGATCCTTACAATGGCCAGCAAGATCTTAAAGATAAAGTCTTACGTCATATTTCACCTGCATTTAGTGAAGATCCTGTTCGTGTCTTACGTATTGCACGTTTTGCCGCACGATTTGGCTTTACTATTGCCGATGAAACCAAGCAACTTATTCAACAGATGATCGCAGCTAAAGAGCTTAACCACCTTGTCGCTGAACGTGTGTGGCAAGAGCTAGAAAAAGCATTAGCAACACCGCAACCCTCATTATTCTTTTTAGCCTTGCGTGAAGTGGGGGCTCTAAAAATCCTTTTTCCTGAAGTTGATCGCCTTTTTGGTGTGCCACAAGTGGCAAAATGGCATCCAGAAATTGATACTGGCATCCACGTCATGATGGTAATTGATCAAGCAGCTAAACTGAGTAATGAAATAAGTGTTCGCTTTGCCGCTCTCTGCCATGATCTTGGTAAAGGCACAACACCCGCCGACATACTCCCTCAGCATATCGGCCACGAAGCACGTAGCATCGAACTCACAGCTATATTATGTCAACGGCTACGCGTACCAAAAGAAATTACATCTCTCGCTCTAAAAGTGGCTGAATATCATACTCATACTCATCGCCTGTTTGAAATGCGTGCAAGTACTATTCTAAACGTTATCGAAGCATTAGATTCTTTTCGAAAACCCGAACGGTTTGAACACTTTCTACTTGCCTCAGAGGCTGACTCTCGTGGTCGACTCGGTTATGAAGATTTAGCAATGGCTGAAATCCCCGTATTCCAACACTGTTTTCGGGCCGCACAAGCGATCACGGCTAAACCCTTTCTAGCAGAAGGCATTACAGGTCCATCAATTGCAGATGCTATTCGTAAAAAAAGAATCCACGTTATCGACCAAATCATGAAAACACACAAGCAGTAATTCCTAACGTATAATCTCCCTTATTCATATTAAACCTCACAGGACATGCCATGAGTGACTCAATCTCCGCCAACTGGACCAGTGTTAATGCCACTTGTCAGCCTCTCGTTGAAAACCTTGTTGATAATGCTCAGGCACTGCAACTAGAAATAAGCACTTTAAGTAATGGCACACGTATTATCGATGCCGGCATCAAGTGTGTTGGCGGCTTAGAAGCGGGACGTCTAATCGGTGAGATTTGCATGGGTGGATTAGGTACTGCCACACTAGGAACAAATAGTGGCTTTGACAACTGGCCTTGGTCAGTCAATGTTCACGCAAAAACACCGGTCTTGAGTTGCTTAGGTAGCCAATATGCTGGCTGGAGTTTGTCACATGAGAAATTCTTCGCTTTAGGATCAGGTCCGGGGCGAGCACTTGCAGGTAAAGAAGAAGTATTAAAAGAATTTGGCTATAAAGATGAAGCAGACAAAACCTGCATCGTACTCGAAGTTGATTCATTCCCACCGATTGAAGTATCTGAAAAAGTAGCCAAGGACTGCGGCATTAAACCAGAAGACTTAACATTCATACTGACACCAACAGCAAGCCTTGCAGGTGTAATGCAAATCGCTATCCGCGTGCTTGAAGTGGCAATGCATAAAGCTCACACCCTGCATTTCCCTATGGATAAAATCATTGATGGTTTTGGCGTAACCCCTGTTGCACCTCCAGGTGGTGATTTCATGACAGGTATGGGCCGCACTAATGATGCGATCTTATACGGCGGCATGGTTCACCTCTTCGTTAAGTCCACTGATGAAGAAGCACAAGACTTAGCTGAAAAACTGCCAAGTAATACCTCATCAGATTACGGTCGCCCATTTGGTGAAATTTTCAAATCATATGACTTTGACTTCTTTAAAGTTGATCCTATGTTATTTAGTCCTGCAAAAGTGATTGTGACTAATGCAAATACAGGTAAAAGCTTTACTGCAGGTGAATTAAATAAAGACTTATTAACCACCTCATTTGGTCTGTAAACATCTAATCAATAAGCGGAGTAGACACTCTACTCCGCTTATAATATAGCTTACTTCGATGTCCCCCTCTCCCAAAATAGTCATCTTCAACGATACCCACGGTTGGCATAGCGAACAGTTAATTAATGCTTTAAATGAGCATAATATTACTGCTGTTCTATGTGATCTTGCGGATTGTACAATCGATCTCAATCATCCAACAGGGATGCGGATTCCAGGCTTTGAAGATCGGCTTCCCGCTGCTGTCATGGTTAGAGGCATTGCACCAGGAAGTCTTGAACAAATCACTCTTCGCATGGATGTATTACATACCTTAAGTGAATTAGGTGTTCCCGTTTTTAATCCTGCCAGTGCAATTGAGCATACGGTTGATAAAGCACGAACTTCTTTACGACTTCACCTTGCTGGATTAAAAACACCAAAAACATGGGCCAGCGAGAACCGAGCCTTAGCACGTGATATTGCCCTGAAACAGTTTTCAAATAATCAAACTTTGGTGATTAAACCTTTATTTGGTTGCATGGGTAAAGGAATTGAAAAAATCAATTCGATTGAACAGTTTGATGCTTTACAAGCCGTAGGTGATGCGTTTTATATGCAAGAATATATTGAACCTTATGAACCAGAACAGTGGCAGGATTGGCGTTTAATGGTTATTGAGAATCAAGTCTGTGCTGCCATGTCACGTCGTTCCCAACATTGGATCACCAATTTCGCCCAAGGTGCCAACTGCTTTTCAACAACGATCACAGTAGAAATGGAACAACTTGCCATTAAAGCAACTCAAGCTGTGCAAGCAGATTATGCGGGTGTCGATTTAATTCGGAATAATGACGGTAGTTATACCGTTCTCGAGGTTAATAGTGTTCCAGCATGGAAAGGGTTATTTCAGGCAACAGGTATTAATGCTGCCGACCATTTAGCGCTTGCACTAAAAAAACGTCTCGATTTGTCTCCTTCAAACTGCTCACTCGATCATGCTTAATAAACAACAAATTCAAGAGTGTATTATTTGGGCTTGCGAACAAGAGGTTCAATCACCCAAGCCTGGAAATGTAAATAGTTTTAGTGATGGCCATAATATGCAAGTCAGTGACTTTATCAAAAGCGCTCATGCCATTGCACCTGCATTAACAACTCAAGACGCCTCTGTGGGTCAACGCATTTTATTAGCAATTCAGGCCACACAAAATGTAGTTAATTGTAATACTAATCTTGGGATTGTACTTCTCTTTGCCCCGCTTTGCGTCGCGATTGAGCAATGCAATAACATTAAACAATTGCGGGGGAAACTATCTTCCGTCTTAGAAAACCTGAGTGTAGAAGATGCTGAATATGGTTTCCAAGCTATTCGGCTTGCCCATGCCGGTGGATTAGGAAAAGAGGCCGATCAAGATATTAGTGGCACTCCAACAGTGACACTTTTACACGCTATGGAAATGGCTAAAGATCGTGATTCTATCGCGGCACAATACCTCAATAATTATCATGAAATATTTGAAATTGGACTGCCAAAGTTGACAGATTCAATTATTTGTGGGGAAACGGTTGAATGGGCAACTACTTTCGCGTATCTTTACATATTATCAAGTACCTACGATACATTAATTTGTAGAAAGCAAGGTGAAGAAATTGCAAAATTAGTAAGTATAAAAGCAAAACACTTCACAGATAAAACAAATAAGAACAATATGTTAAGTAGATTATCTCCTGAGTTAGCAGTTTGGGACAAAGAATTAAAGAGGGATGCAATAAACCCAGGGACAACAGCGGATTTAACCGCAACCTCCTTGTTATTACATGCATTTTCCTCAAAATGAATTTCAGTACCTTCTATAATTGTGTACTGAGCAGGACATGCGTTCCTTGACCACGTATATATTCTCTTCTTTTAATTAAGAAGCGTAAAAAATGGGCCTTTTTAAACAAATTTTTCAAAACAGGAATAAATAACATGCCAGTTATCGATCGCGTATTAGTAGGTGAGTCTTTAGTAATTGAAGATGGTGACCTAGACAACGTATCTCACATTGACTTACTTATGGGCCCACGTGGTTCAGCAGCAGAAGATGCTTTTTGCCGCACTATGACAGACCAAAAAGCAGGTGTTAACGGCTTATTGGCTGTAGTAGCTCCTAACCTTATGGTTAAACCTGCAACAGTTATGTTTAACAAAGTAACGATCAAAAACATGAAACAAGCAGTTCAAATGTTCGGCCCAGCACAACGTGGTGTTGCTATGGCTGTTGCTGAATGTGTTGAAGATGGCACAATCCCAGCTGCTGAAGCTGATGATTGCTTCATCTGTGTTGGTGTATTTATTTCTCCAACTGCTGATAATGATCAAAAAATCCAAGACTGGAACTACCGCGCAACTAAAGAATCAATCAAACGCGCTGTAGCTCGTGAGCCAAAAGCGGCTGACGTTGTAGCACAATACAAAGCAAGCGAGCATCCATTTGCTGCTAGCTAAGTTTTAAATTAACTTTAAAACTTTGTAATTAGAAACGCCGTTCTCTCGCAAGGGAGGATGGCGTTTTTATATCTATTATTTCAAATACAGTGCTTCATACCTTGTCATTCCCCCAAAATTGGAGCCTAGTGCTCTTAGGTATTCACCTAAAATGCTAAGTAATCGAAGATAAGGTATCTTTACTCAATCGACCATCATGCAAAGCACTTGCAACTAATACACGCTCAATTCCCTGAGTTTGTAATAAAATAAGATCTTGCTCAGATCGAACTCCACCCGAGGCAATGACGTCACTCGAAGACTGTGATTTTAATTTCGCCAATAATTTCATATCTGGTCCTAGCTTTGAAGCAATGCAGTCTAAATTCATTGCAATCACTCGATCTGGCCAAGATTCAGGATGAGACAACAAGAATTCATTCCCCAAAAAAGTACCTTGTTTAAAGTCTAGAGATAAAATACTCTTCTTTTGAACCTCAGAGTTCTTTAACCATGAAATATCATTTAATGTCTCACTGCCAATAACAGGAGAGATATTAGGGTAATCTGCCAGCATTAAGTAATCTGGCTGGCTCTTGATGCCTGCATCTAACCAAAACTCAATTTCAGGAAAGGAGTTTGATAAGTCGGCATAAAAAGTAGCATCAATTTCCCCTGCCACTATCGCATCAAGATCCGCAATATATAGTGTTGCAAAGGGATAATAATTTATTACATCCTTAATCACTTGTCTTGGTTGATGGCTCATCGTTATAGTCGAGGCTAATAAAGGATAATCAGCTCTATTGCCTCCTCGGGCATGCACAACCTTTCCCCCCATTACATCGATGACAGGTATAATTTCCACCCTACTCCTTAGGTATCATTTGATAACATTTAATGAAAGTATTTATTTACGAGCATATTACCAGCGGCGCACTGATTGAGGAATCACTTCCTGCTAGTCTTGCGCGAGAAGGTAATGAAATGTTGCTCGCAATTATTGATGATTTGATTCAACTGCCAGGTATTGAACTCTTAATTGTACGTGATACAAGGCTAAATACAGTTGCTAGCATCGAAAGTAATACATTACATCAATGCCAGTTAATTGATAGCCAGCACTCTTTTCATCAGCATTACAACAAGGCTATCGATGATGCAGATTTCATCTTAGCGATTGCTCCAGAAACAGATGGCGTTTTACACGCTATTCAAAAAACAATTATTGATAAGAATAAACAGTCACTTGGTAGCCATCCTTCTGCCATCCAAATAAGTAGTGATAAGCTACTCTGCTATCAAATACTGACCGCAAATAAACTACTCTCTCCAAAAACAGTATTGGCAAGTAATTGGTTGCTTAACAAATATCCCTCATCCTCAGGTTATATTGTTAAACCACGTAATGGTGCTGGTTGTATAGATACCCACTTTTTTCCTGATGAACCTTCATTATCAACATGGTTAGAAGTACAGTCAGGCGATCTAGATAAAAATATTATCCAGCCCTATATAGTAGGAGAGAGCATCAGCCTCTCTATTTTCTATTCTAAAGGTGACCATTTGGTTCTAGCCATCAATCAGCAACATATTGAAGTTAAGCAACAAACAGTTCACTTTAATGGCTGTACCGTTAACGGTGTTTCTACAGAGAAATTTAACCTCGAACAAGCCAACATTATTGCCCGCAATGTGCTTCATCCAATTAGCGGCTTATGGGGATTTGTCGGTATTGATCTTATTATTAATGAGGGTAAAGTGTATATCGTCGATATTAACCCTCGTTTAACCAGCACTTATATTGGTTTACATCAATCGTTAAGCTTTAACCCCGCTCAGCTATTATTACCCATGATAAATTCTACCAAGTTAACTATGCCCATTCTCTCTCGTCAACATACTGTAGAGGTTCGAATATGACATCAAAAGTGAACTATATTAGTGGCTGGGATATTGGTGGTGCACACATCAAAGTTGCTCGTTGTAATTCTGATGGAGAATTAACCCAAGTTATTCAAGTTCCCTGTCCTCTATGGCTAGGGATTGATCAACTCGAGAAAGCCATTGAGTCTATTTTCAGCTTACTTAACAATCAGCATGACTTAATGGCAATCACGATGACTGGAGAGTTGGTTGATATTTTTCCTAACCGACAAGCTGGTGTTGCCGGTATTTTATCTTGCCTTAGTTCTTATCTAGAACCTGAAAAACTTATTATCTATGGTGCTGAATCAGGCTGGTTAACACCAGAAGAAGCCACCCAACAATGGTCACAAGTCGCTTCACGCAATTGGCAAGCAAGTGCCAGCATAGTCGCACACAATTGTAAGCACGGTTTATTTATCGATATTGGTAGTACAACGTGCGATATTATTCCTTTTTCCAAAGAAACTGCCCAGCCACAAGGGGTTGATGACTTTCAGCGCCAAACAAGTCGAGAACTACTCTACACTGGTGTCATTAGAACTCCGCTGATAGCACTCTGTCAGACAGCGCCATTTGATGGTGCATTAGTCAGTTTGGCCGCCGAGCTATTTGCAACAACAGGGGATGTCTGGTGTTTACTCAATCAACTCGAATCTAGTTCTATTCAAGATAGCAGTGCTGATGGTCAGTCGTGGGATACACACGCATGTGCCAGCCGAATTGCTCGTTTATTAGGATCTGACTTCGATCAAGCAAGTCTAAACCAGTGGCGACAACTTGCTCAATGGTTTGCTGAACAACAAGTTCATCAAATAACTCAGGCTATCTTACAAGTACAATCATTGCACTCAGAATGGCCTGACGATGCACCACTGATTGGTGCTGGAGTAGGTCGGTTTATAGTAAAAATATGTGCCCATAGACTTAACCGACCCTACCTAGATTTTGCCTCAACACTTTCTACATCTAATATCGATGCATCCGATCATGCTCCCGCTGTTGCCGTTGCTCTTTTAGCATATCAAAACTTACCGTAAAATAGCATCTATGAGTCAACTTACCCTCCCACCTCTATGTACTGAATTGCCTTATCATACTGATAGCGCCATTTACTTTGAAGCCATTAGACACAAAGATTGGCCTGCTTTCCTTGATAGCGCCAATACTTCACAAAATGATGCACGTTATGATATTCAAACAGCTGCACCATTTATCACCTTAACCACTGTCGGTGAAAATACACTCATTACTCAAAATGAGGAATCAGAATTATCTAGTGACGATCCCTTTTCTCTGCTTCAAGATTTATTGCATAAATTTAAACCTAGTCAACATTCCGACCTACCTTTCTGTGGCGGCGCATTAGGCTATTTTGCTTATGACTTAGGAAGAAGAATCGAAACAATTCCTAGTGACAGCCTCGATGCCGAGCATATTCCTGACATGGTTATCGGCATTTATGATTGGGCTATTGTAACCGACCATCAACTACAACGGTGCTGGTTAGCTAGTTACGGCCTTCATGCAGAAACCCTTACTCACTGGGACAGTTTGGTATCTCAACTTATCCAGCTCAACCCTCGCCAGCCTGAGTCAACATTTCGCATCACCAGTGAACTAAAAACAAATTTTGATAAAGCCAGTTACCAGCTTGCATTTGATAAAATAAAACACTACATTCGTGAAGGTGACTGTTATCAAGTTAACCTAGCCAAACGCTTTGAAGTGAATGCCTCTGGCGATCCTTGGGTCGCTTACTCATTGCTACGCAAACAAAATGCCGCTCCCTTTTCTAGCTATTTTTCTACTCCACATGTCTCCGTATTAAGTTCATCTCCAGAACGGTTACTTAAAGTTGATCAAAAGCACGTTGAGACCAAACCAATCAAAGGCACTCGGCCCCGAGATTTAAACGATCCACAGCGGGATAAAGCGCTGGCAGAAGAATTACAATTAAGCGTTAAAGATCGTGCTGAAAACCTAATGATTGTTGATTTATTACGTAATGATCTTGGCAAAGTCTGTACACCCGGCTCTATTCAAGTCCCTAAACCCTTTGATCTTGAATCTTTTGCCACGGTTCACCATTTAGTTAGCACCATTACCGGCACATTAACGGAACAACAAAATCCCGTATCGTTACTCCGAGCCTGCTTTCCCGGCGGCTCAATTACCGGTGCTCCAAAATTACGTTCTATGGAAGTTATTGAAGAACTAGAACCTCATCGCCGAGGACTCTATTGCGGCAGTATTGCTTACCTTGGCTTTGATGGAAAAATGGATAGTAACATCACTATTCGTACCTTAGTTTATAGCGATAACCGGCTCCGTTTCTGGGCTGGAGGCGGTATCGTTTCCGACTCAGATGTTGATGCTGAATATCAGGAAATACACGATAAAGCCTCTGCGATGCTTAGCTTATTAGAACAATTAAGATAGTGTCTATTGTCGTCAAGCTAGGAGGTAGCCTTTATAACACGCATGAACTACAGGTTTGGTTAAGCACCTTGGCAAAACACGCCCAGCATCATCCCATCATTATCGTTCCTGGTGGAGGTCCCTTTGCAGATCAAGTACGTAATGCACAATCAATACATCATTTTAATGATCAAGCAGCCCATCATATGGCGTTACTAGCCATGAAGCAGTTTGGCTTATTATTAAAAGCATTAGCGCCTAGCTGTAGCACCTTTGTTTTAGGGCATAAAAATCACTCACCATTATCAATTTGGCTACCTGATGATGCACTATTAAACGAAGTGGAACTTGACCAAAGCTGGGATATTAGCTCTGACAGTCTTGCATTATGGCTTGCGAATAAAGTCTCCGCCCAACAGCTTATTTTAATAAAAAGAGCCAACACGCTATCAACATCAATTAAGCAGTTAACCTCCGATACCGTCATTGATTCTGCCTTCTCATCACTCTTTTCACGCCACTCCGTAGCAACAAAAATCATTCATTCTAAACAATCACAGCAATTCTTTGAGCTTGCTTCCTCAGATAATAATCAGCTCAAACTCTCATCATAATGAGTCAACTTTCATCCATTATTGCTTCACTGCAAACAGCATTATCTAGCCTAGAAAAGGATGAGGAGTTAGTTAAGGCTCTTATTACTGAGGGTAATCAACACAAACAGTCTTCATGGGCTGGCCATATGACTCCCGCGGTGGAGTCACCCGCGTTACTCGGTCAATTAGTAGCCGGGTTACATAATGGAAACCTATTGTCAGCTGACTTATATCCTCAGTTAACACAAATAGAATCGCAACTTATAGATTGGCTTTGCCAGACCTTTAAGCAACAATATGGACATTTTACCCATGGCAGCAGTTATGCGAATTTAGAAGCATTATGGCAAGCAAGAGAGCACAGTAAAAATATATCAAATATCGTCTATGCAAGTACAGCTGTACATTATTCTATTGCCAAAGCCTGTCAAATTCTGGGGCTAAAACTGCAGACTATAGAAACAAATGAGCAAGGACAGATTCAACTTGATGCATTACGAAAAGCCTGCCAAAAGACAAAACCTATTGCCATTATTGCAACGGCTGGCACAACGTCCTGCGGTGCTATAGATCCCCTATCAGAATGTATTGATATAGCTCACGAAGTTAATAGTTGGTGCCATATTGATGCTGCATGGGGGGGAGCTTTAGCCTTATTAGATGAGCATTCTGATCTGTTTAGTATTGATGCTGATTCACTTTGTTTTGATCCCCATAAATCATTAGGCCAGCCAAAGCCATGCAGTATTTTATTATATCAACGCCCCTTAGCACCTTTTCTCGATATTGAGACGGACTACCTAACTACAGCACCTACACAAACCTTAGTTGGCTCTCATGGTGGAGAATTATTTCTACCTTTATGGTATAGCTTATTACTTGATAAAGAAGGATTGATTAACCAACTAAGACAACGGTTAGCACAAGCAGAGCAGTTTGCAGCACTGTTACAAGAGAAAACAAAATGGACTGTCTGGCATTCTGTAACAGGGATTGTCTGCTTCAAAGTACCCAATGAAATAGATTTGTTACCTTTAGAAAAGCAAGGATGGTTATCACATGCAAAGATAAATGGGGAGAAGGTTTATCGTACCATTTTTGCTAATAGCAATACGAAAACAGAGGACATCTGGACAGAAATTACTCCCTATCTTTGAGCTGCTTTTTAACGCTATCAAAACGCCGCAACCAAGAAGGCAAAGTGTTTAAAGGCGCCGGCCATTTTTTACTCTGCTGTAAAGCAGTCTGCTTATCTGGATAGACGCCATAAATAAGTGCATACCAAATACGACCATTTCTCATACTCTGAAATTCAGCCACATCCCCACTCAAAGCATATTTATTTATAAATTCTGTGACCTCACTATGCTGCCACGATCCCATTAACTGAAAAGTATAATGGCTACTATTCTGCTCTAGAATCCATGCTTGTGGATGAATAGACCTAGAGACTATTTCTTGTTCCGGCTTTGGAATAGCTAATGATATATCACTTTCCAGCTGAGGTTCCATCTCATCTTTTTCTTGTGTATCTGCTAAAGTATTCTCAGAAGGGCTTAATGAAAGTTCCGAGACTAATGCTGTTAACTCAACACGCTCAGCCTGTTCAGAGCTGACTATTTCATCCTCCTCAATCACCACCGTTGCTAAGGTTTCATCCTTTAATAGCAGTATTTCTTCAGGTGTTTCATTTAAGTCAGACTGTGTAAAAAGTGAATTTACTGAATCCTGAAATATCAATAAGACAATCAATGATATGACTAACGCACCTAAACTTATCCATTTAAGCAATGATAATAGCTGAGTCATTGTGAACGGCATACTACTTCGAGGTGACTTTAATGTTAGACCCAATAACTGCTGGTGGGCCAATTTATTGAGTAGGTCTGGATTGCCCAATGAGTGTCTATAAAACTGCTTTAACACTTTTGGAGTGAAAGGCAACTCACCTTGATAACCAACAGCAGTTAGCCGGTGCATCAAATAGTTAGGCAATTCATGTTCAGTCAACTTTGGCAGATCGACTCTCTGCTGTCGTCCATGAATGCTTTCCAGCTCACTCATGACGCTACTTGCTGAAAGCACTGCTTGTAGCAAAAATCCTTCTTCATCAGCCCATAATAAACACGCTATGACAGCCGCTATAGTCTCAATGCTGCATTTATCCACATTATCAATTAGCAATACGGGTTTTATATTTAAACCTCGTAATCGCTTAAGTCGGCTTTGTAATAACACCGGCTGGTTATCACTCTGCCGAGTTTCACTTTCATCAACGCCAAAAGAATGTAAACATTGAGTAATAATGCTTGCTGGAGTTAGTGAGGACTCTCCCTCAATACAACACAGTCTTAAATCATCACCAGCACTTTGCTGAAATTGATTAAGCAAGCTACTCTTGCCGACGCCCGGTTTTGCAAAAACACACGCGACTTTATCGCTAGCTCGCACTAAATGAGATAGTAAATTAAGTCGCTGGTCTATTTGTTCGCCATGGAAAAATGCACCTAAACCTGCATCAGCATTAAAGGGAGAAGATGTTAATGCTAGTCGACTAATATAGCTTGGTTCAGCTGAGGAATTAACGATACTACTCATTAGATTACTATTGGAAAGCGGCCAAAGTATCAGCTAAAAATTCTGCAGAATAATCGTCACTAATGACTGCTTGACTAAGGCTTTTTAATAACACTAAACGGATATGACCATCTTGTACTTTTTTATCTACCGCCATCAAAGACATAAACCGTTTAGAACTCATTTCTTCTGGTGCCTTAACAGGTAGGCCTGCTGCAATGAGTAATCGCTTTATTCTTTCAACATCTTCTTTTTTTATCCAACCCATACGTTGAGATAAATCAGCAGCCATTACCATACCGATAGCAACACCTTCACCATGTAAAAAATTACCGTAGCCCATGCCTGTTTCAATTGCATGACCAAATGTATGCCCCAGATTTAATAGTGCCCTTACACCCTGTTCAAGCTCGTCCTTTGCAACCAAATCTGCTTTATCTTGGCAAGATCGCTCAATCGCTTCAGCCAGCACACCTTGATCACGTGCTCGTAATGCTGCAATATTATTTTCTAACCATTCAAAAAAATCAGGATCATTAATTAAACCATATTTAATGACCTCCGCTAATCCTGATGATAACTGTCTATCATCTAACGTATTCAACGTTAAGGTGTCAGCGATAACACATTGAGGCTGGTAAAAGGCCCCGATCATATTTTTACCTAAAGCATGGTTTACTGCCGTTTTTCCACCAACAGATGAATCAACCTGCGACAGTAATGTTGTTGGAATTTGAATAAAGGGTACACCACGCTGATAACAGGCCGCAGCGAAGCCCGTCATATCGCCGATAACACCACCACCCAAAGCAATTAAAGTGACTTTTCGTGAAAATGTCTTTTCTAATAAGGTATCAAATATCTGATTTAAAACATCCAGGTTCTTAAACTCTTCACCATCGGGAAGAATAACCGATTCACAACGATAGTCTGTTAATGAATCAAGCACCTGCTGTAAATACAATGGTGCAATGGTTGTATTACTGACAACAAGTACTTCATTACCCTTGATGTGCTGTGTTAACAACGTTGCTTGTGATAATAAGCCTTCACCAATATAAATGGGATAACTACGATCTGCGAGCGATACCTGTAATGTATTCATCATTCTGTTCTTATTGACCTGAGTTTTCTAACTGTTTAATCACTTCACTCACCGCATGACTAATTGACTGCTCACCCGTACGAAGCTCAATGTCAGCTACACTTTGATAAAGAGGCGTACGCTCTTCTAATAATTTGGCAATCTGTAACTTAGGTTCATCTGTTTGTAATAATGGCCGACTTTTGTCTTTAGAAGTACGTCGATATAACTGTTCTGCCGATGCTGATAGGTAGACGACATTGCCACGAGAACGTAGCGCTCGCCGTGTATCATCAGATAAAATGGCGCCTCCGCCGGTTGCTAAAACAATGTCTTTTAATTGTGTTAAATCATCAATAACTTTTTGCTCGCGGGCGCGGAAGCCAGCTTCACCTTCCATTTCAAAGATCCACGAAATAGAAACACCGGTACGTTTTTCGATTTCTTTATCACTATCATAAAAATCGCGGCCGAGTGCTTTAGCTAACTGCCTACCCACTGTAGACTTTCCAGCTCCCATTGGACCCACTAAAAATAGATTACCACTTACCACCTAATTTTATTCCTTACGTTTTATGACAAAAAAAGCCGACCTAATTATCTAAGCCGGCTTTTCTATATTTTTTAGCCCGTATCAACTTAGAACTTGAGGCTGTCTTTTATTATTTTAGGTGTTATAAAAACAAGCATTTCACGTTTAGTATCTTCATTTAAATTCGTTTTAAATAAGAATCCAACATAAGGTAGATCACCGAAGAATGGCACTCGTGTTGATAATTTAACTTTCTTCTGCTCATAGATCCCACCTAAAACAACTGTCTCACCATTATCTACAAGTACTTGCGTTTTCACACTTCGCGTATCTATACTTGGGATCCCTAAGAATATTTCACCAACCTCATCTTTATTTACTTCAAGGTCCATAATAATTCTATCATCTGGTGTTATTTGAGGTGTAACATCTAATTTTAAAACGGCCTCTTTAAACGATACAGTTGTTGCTCCGCTCGAACTTGCTTCTTGATACGGTATCTCTGTACCCTGCTGAATCGTTGCCATTTTCTGATTTGATGTAATTACTCTCGGACTAGAAACAATTTCACCTTGTCCCTCTGCCTGCATTGCCGATAACTCTAACTCTAGAATAGCACCAAGAGGTAATTTTGCTAATGCTAGAGCAAATGTGCCTGCAGCGTTTGCAACTGGCAAGTCAACATTCAAACCTCTTGCTGGATTAACGAGATCATTTGCTGCATCTATATTCAATTTTTCAATAGAATTAGTTGTACCCAGTCCTAGCGTATCACTTCGAGCACTACTGGCTCCAAATCTCACTCCTAACTCCTTGCTAAAATCATTATTAGCAATAACAATCCTAGACTCAATTAGCACCTGACGAACAGGAATATCTAATTGTTCAATTAACTGATGAATTTGCGCTAATTGCTCAGCCGTATCGCGCAGTAATAGTGAGTTGGTACGCTCATCAACAGTCACACTACCTCGTGGCGATAAAAACCCTGTTACCCCAGTTCCATCACCGGTATCATCTTCATCATCAGAATCAAGGATTACTGCCAGCTCAGCTGCTTTAGCAAAGTTGATCTCAACCACTTCGGAGTATAAAGGCTCAAGTTCAACACGCTGTTTCTGAGCGGCTAACTCTTGTTTCTCACGTGCTGCAATTTCGGTTGCAGGAGCAATCAGCATCACATTTCCATTTTGACGCATTGCCAAGCCTTTCGTTTTCAAAATAATATCTAGGGCTTGATCCCAAGGAACATTTTTCAATCGTAAGGTTAAGTTGCCCTGAACGGTATCACTTGTGACCAAGTTCATTCCGGTAAAATCTGCTAATAATTGTAATACTGCTCGCACTTCAATATTCTGGAAATTTAGCGATAACTGGTCACCTTGGTAACCCAATTCATTTTTATTTCCTTCTGCTTTTACTTCATCTGATATTCGCTTTACTTCAACAACTAACATTCCTTCTGATTGATATGCTAAATGTTCAAATTTTCCCGTTGTAGATAATGTTAATTGTGCACCTTTACCTGACTGCACACTATCAATAATTTTTACAGGAGTACCAAAGTCCATCACATCTAATCGACGTTGTAATTTTTCAGGTAACATTACTCCAGCGAGATCAATAACGATAGTGTCTCTTTCTTGATGAACATCAACTGCAGAATTATCATCATTCAGGTGAACCATGACTCGCGCTTCCCCTTTTTCTCCTCTGCGAAAATCGATATCTGTTACCTGCTGATGAGTACCTGTCGCTACAGACTGCTCCGAGCCACCGCCATCAACGGTCACTAAAATCACATTGCCATCTTGCTCAATCTCATAAGCAACTTTCTGGTCAAGGTTAATGACCATTCTAGTTCTTTCCCCAGCTTCAATAACAGAGACACTTTTTGTCACTCCAACATTAATTTGTTGTGTTTTTCTATCTAGTTGGTTTCTAACATCAGCAAAATCCAGTACTACACTCGATGGGTTATCAATAGAAAAGGTATTTGGCTTATCAACTGGCTCAGAAAAAGTGAGGATCAACTGTACTTTTTCACCTGACAATGAGGAATAACCTAATGACTGTAAGTCTGCTGCAAAAACATTCCCTGTAGTTGATGCAATTAAGCTTACCAATAAGCATTTTATTATTATTTTAAATTGATGCATTTTTGACGTCCTTCTATCTGCTTTATTGTTAGTTATCATGTTATTTTTATTACTCATCTCTAGCTAGGCCTTTAATTTACATCAATAAGAGAAAGGGATGCTTCTCGCTCTAAATATCCGGAATCACCATTTGATACAATTTCCTTCAAGGTGACTTCCTCATCAGAAATAGTCAAAACCTCACCCTCATTAAGCCCCATATAATCACCGACTTTCACTCTATGAATAACACCTTCTGGAGCACGAATTAATGCCCAAAGTCTTTCTTTTTTCAATGTCCCAACCAGCTGAAGATCCTGCAAACCATAGGATTCTAATGCTTCTTTTAGCCGGCTGCTATCAGGCTGGATACCATTATTGACCTTCTCCTTCTCAATTTCTAAAGGCGAATCAATCACTGTTTTAATAAAAGGATTGCGTAAATCCTCTTTTGATGCTGAATATATAAACTTTTTATACGGTTTCACTGGTGGAACAGGGGCTATTTTTGCTTGTTTTGTTGCCTTAACTGTATCCATATATACCGTAATATCTTCTTTATCTTTTTGGCAGCCAAGTAAAAATAAAGCTACAAAGATAAAGACTATTTTATTTGAGTTTCTCATTATTTAATGTCCCTATTACCCATCAGTTTCATCAAAATAACGGTATGTTTTTGCAGTAATTTCCATTGTCATTTTTTCTGACTCTTTACGAGGTGGCGTTAACGTTAAATTATGCATCGTTACAATACGTGGCAATGCCGCTACAGCACTAACAAACTCTCCAAACTGATGAAAACTCCCTGTAACTTTCATTTGAATCGGCAACTCCGCATAAAAATCAACGGGGCGTTCACTACCAGGCTTGAACAAGTCAAACTCTAATCCGTTAACTAATCCTGAGCGAGAAATATCAATCAATAAATCTGCTACTTCACTTTTTTGAGGTAACTGCTTCAACATTGATGAAAAAGAAACTTTCATTTCCTCCATTTGCTCTTTATAAGCATCTAAATTAACTGCTTTGGCATATTTAGTACTATATGATTGCTTTAACGTCTCCTCTTTTGCTTCCGAACTCGCTAACGCTATCTCTTTATCTTTAATAATATAGTAATACCCAGCAATCCATATCAATACGGATAATAAAAGGATAGCAAGTGCTTTTATGGCAACAGGCCACTCACCGCTTTCATTAAAATCTAACTCACTTAAAGATGACAGTTCCATTATTGCGCTCCATCTTCAGTCTTGGCTTTAGACTCTTTTGTTGTCAACGTAAACTTACGAATAGCTCCGTCTTTATTTGATGTTCGCTGCACCACACCTAAGCTGGGCTCCTCAAACTCATCATTACTTTCTAGTTCACGCATAAAGACAGAGACTCTAGCATTAGCTTGTGCAAAACCATTTATGGTTAGCATCTCTCCTTGTCGTGTTACTTTTTCTAAATAAATACCTTCTGGCACAGTACGTGCCAAGGCATCAAGAACTTTAACAACTTTAGGTCGACT
>ENA-ORXI01000748-ORXI01000748.1-sediment-metagenome-genome-assembly--contig:-NODE-748-length-27082-cov-6.733383_pt1 | contig 27082 bp, 20 predicted proteins | sample MGYA00237861_ERZ511468 | MGnify/ENA primary metagenome ERZ511468 (study PRJEB26299, sample SAMN06266213) | sediment metagenome | isolation source: Hudson Canyon methane seep mesocosm | place: USA:Hudson...
GCATCGAGACTGGGCTATGGATGGTACGCCAGTGTTATGTTTTCGTTTAAGAGGAGAGTATGAATATGACGAGCTAAAAACCAATGGGCTATTTCCCATCGTTAATTACGTTACATTACTCATTAGAACTTTTATGACGACAATATCACGTGAATACATTAATGACGCTTTTTGGCATAACACTATTATCATCAATACCGGATTAACTTCAGCTGTCGATTTCGCCATGAGTAAAGAAGAAAAAGCGCGTTTATTTAATGTTGGTTATAGCACTGCAATGGAAATAGTACCTTTTAAAACTAAGGGGGAACTTAAACTAAAGTAATGCTTTAGACATCTACAAGAAAGTATAATATATCCTATAATCTGCTCATAAAAGTGTAAAATTAGTTATGCAAGTATACTGAAAACAAGTAATAATAGTGATAACGCTTAACATATAAAATTGCTAGGAAGCTGGAGTAATAATGAATTGGAGCAAGAAATTGCTAAACGTTCCTGTCTTTGGGAACATTACAAAAAAAATTGCATCAATGAAAGTAAATCATGATGCAATGAATATTGCTGAGCATTTCACCCAATTCTTAAAACCTGAAGTTGCAATAAATGAGATACTACGAAATGAGGTTTTTCGTATACGTCATAATGTTTATTGTGAAGAGCTCGCCTTTGAAAAGGTAAAAGAAGAGGGCATGGAACAAGATGAGTTTGATGCACAATCAATATTTTCCATGATTAAGCATAAACCTTCTGATACCTACACCAGTTGCGTTAGAGTAGTTAGATCTGCAAATGAGAGCGAGCTATTACCTATAGAAAAGTATTGTATTAATGCCATTCATAATAATAAATTACATCCCTCTAATTTTCCACGCCATGAAATAGCAGAGATATCTCGTTTAGCGGTGAAGTCAGACTTCAGACGACGTAAAGCCGATAAGTTTAAAGGTTCAGCAGTAGGTGCTATAAGCGAGACAAATTACTCTGAGACTGAACTGCGCTGCTTTCCTTTTATTGCTATAGGCTTATATATGGCTGCAGCAACAATGAGTATAGAAACTGGTGTTAAACATGTTTATGTGATGATGGAGCCAAGGTTAGCGCGTAGTATGAAGTTCGTTGGTATCAATTTTATCCAATTAGGTGACGCCATCGATTATCACGGCATGCGTGCACCCTATTACATAAGTCCAACCATATTTATGGAAAACCTAACTCCAGGCTTTAAATCTCTTTATGACTCTATTGCAAAGGACATTTGTAAACACTTATCTCTAGTTGAATAAGTACTTTTTTCATCCTCTAGCTTAAACTGTATTTAGTATATCAAGTAACTATAAATAGGGAAAAAAATGTTTGACTATCAAAAAGCATTTTCCAGAAACATTGGCTGGGTCACGGAAGAAGAGCAACAACAACTTAAAAATAAAAAGGTGGCAATAGCTGGCGCTGGTGGCGTTGGTGGTATTCATTTGGTGACATTAGCTCGCTTGGGGATCAGCAATTTTAATATTTCAGATTTTGACGATTTTGAGGTACACAACTTCAATCGTCAGTCTGGTGCTTTTATGTCAACTTTGGGTCAACAAAAAGTCGATGTAATGGAGAATATTGCTAAAGATATTAACCCAGAAGCGAATATAACCACTTTTCCAGAAGGTATATTTTCGCACAATGTTGATGAGTTTCTCATCGATGTAGACATTTATGTCGATGCCCTAGATTTTTTTGCTTTGGAAGCGAGAAAAGTAGTTTTTCAAAAGTGCTATGAAAAAAATATTCCCGTAATTACTGCCGCACCATTAGGTATGGGCTGCGCATTTCTATGCTTTATGCCCGGAAAAATGTCTTACGAAGACTATTTTCGCTTTGCTGGAAAGTCAGAAGAAGATCAATTGGTACAATTTTTAATTGGCCTTTCTCCTGCAATGTTACAAAGACCATACTTAGTTGATGATTCGCGTGTCAGTTTTACGGAAAAACGTGGCCCTTCAACGCCAATGGCCGTAAATATGTGTGCCGGCATTGCAGGAACATACGCTTTAAAAATATTACTGAATCGCGGAGATATAGTATGTGCACCGCACGGCCTGCACTTTGATGCTTACCGTAACAAATTTACAAAAACCTGGCGACCATTTGGTAATGCTGGGCTCCTGCCAAGAATAATGTTTAAAATTGCTAAGCATATAGTATCCAAGTAGACTACCTAATTATAAAAATAATTTTTAGTGATACTTAGTCATCATGCATTCAAAAGGACTTCTGATGAAAAACAATTTTTTTCATATTACAACCATAGTGTTAATTTTGTGTATAACTGCATGCACTAGCCCTAAAGATAACACTGTACTTTTTAAGGAAGCCGAGAGCTTATTTCAACAAGGGCAGCTATCTACTGCGACTATTAACTTAAAAAATATATTACAAAAAGATCCTCAGCACCTTGATGCACGATTTATGCTAGGGAAGATATATCTATTTAATGATAACTTTCTTGGTGCCGAAAAGGAGTTTAGAAGAGTATTAAAAGATGATGCCGCGAATGAAAGCGCCATTCTTTTATTAGCTAAAACACAACTTTTATTAAATCAAACTTCAGAAGCATTAAATACATTACAAAACGTATCATTTAGCGATGACGATGAAAGAATGCATGCATTCTTAATTGGTGCAAAAGCAAACCTAAGCCTAAAAGAAATTGAACCGGCTAGAAATCTTATACAGCAAGCAATACAAATTAATGACCAATCGCAATATAGCTTATTAGGTAAAGCCTTAATTTTTTCTTATGATGAAGAGCAAGAAAAAGCGCTGGAAATATTAACAGCTTTAACCGTTTCAAATAGTAAATTACCTGATGCTTGGCTTCTAAAAGGCAGTATACATTCAAACATAAAGCAATACAGCCAAGCTGCTGAATCGTACCAGAAATATTTTGAACTGAAACCTCATAACTTCGCTATTCAAACACTTGTTGCACACAATTATATAAGAGCAGGCAAGTTTGATTTAGCAAAGCCACATATTGAAAAGCTAGTAAAAATAAATGACAAACACCCTACCGTAAACTTGTTAGCAGCCCAATTAGCATTTTCAGAAAAAAATTATGATCAGGCAAAAGAACTATCAAATGAAGTTGTTAATGCAACTAATAATGGTTTGGCACAGATGATTTCGGGTTTGAGTAGCTTTTACTTAGAAGAACATGAGCAAGCATATTACCAATTGAATGCTATCGCAGATCACCTACCTAAAAGTCACCAAGTTCATAAAATATTAGCCGTATTACAAGTGAAGCTTGGATACACAGACGGTTTATCAGAAACTCTTAGTGAATTAACGAATGTAGACGCCTTACTCTATGCAAATTTAGGGCAAGAGTATGTAAAAAAAGGTGATACAGAAAGTGCACAAGAGATGTTGAATAAAGCAGCTGCTCTAGCGCCAGATAACGCTCAAATTAAAGCACAACTTGGCATGTTAAAACTTTCCAAAGCTGATGATTCAGGACTTAAGGAACTAGAGCAAGCCGTAGCTCTAGACCCCCAATTCAAGTCTGCTAATATTATTCTAGCGATGAGCCATGTAAAAAAAGGGGAAATTGATAAAGCAGAAAAAATAGCTCAGTTATGGCTAAAAGAAAACCCAGAAAGTATTTCTGCACTCATATTGAACGGCAACATTGCTTTAAAAGCTAAAAAAACTGAAAAGGCCAAAGAGTTTTTTAATACCGCTTTTAAGATAGACAGTAGTAACGTAGTACCCTTATTTAATCTAGCTATCATTGCAGCAGAGAATAAAAACTACGCTCATTCAAATGAACTACTAAATAAAATACTATCTATCGATATTGAATATCCTTTTACATACCCTCTAGCAATTAGTAATGCAGTATCGGAAGGAAAAGATTCAGAACTAGAACAAAAATTCATCCAAATTATCAATGAGCACTCCAGTGCCGTATGGCCAAGAATTATTCTATCGCGACGTTATACTGCGAAAGGAGAGTTCAGCAAAAGCATAGAAACTCTTAATGAGCTAAATGAATATCAAAACTTACCAACAGTTTACTTTCAGGCATTAGCGAACACTTTAGTGCTTAGTGGGCAAACAGTAGACTTGGTAAACATGTATCAAAAATGGCAAACAGCACAACCAGAAAATGATAAAGCTTTTTTAAGCCACATTGACTTCCTTGATAAACAGAAAAATTATCAAAATGCATTAATGGTTACTAATAATGCCCTGAGCTTAAGCCACTTTAAATCTCATTTTCAATTATTATCACTACAGGCTTATTATTTACTGGCGACTAAGCAATTTGAATTAGCATCCCAGAAAATAAATAACCTTGTAGAAATAGAGCCTGAACATGCTTTTGTGCTGCGCTTGCAAGGGCAAGTTGCTATGGCTCGTTCTCAATATAGCGAAGCCATTAACTTCTTAGAGGAGTCTTATAAGAAAAATGCTAAGGATAATACGGCAATATTCCTTGTGAATTCATATAAGTTATCAGGGAAAACAGATGATGCTATCAACCTACTGGAGCAACTTTTAGATAATTCACCTCAAAATACAAAATTCACATCTCTTTTAGCGGAACTTTATATAAATAAATCTCCGAACAAAGCCATCAATAAATATAAAGAGCTATTAGAAAATGAGCCCAACAATGCAATTGCATATAATAATTTGGCATGGGTATACTACCAGCAAGAGAATTATCAGCAGGCCTTAAAATACGTCAATGAGGCTATCAAAATAATACCTGAACACCCCCAGATCCTTGATACTTTGGGTATTATACTTACTAAAAGAAATGAACTCGCAAAAGCAATTCAGACACTAAAGTTAGCAAAAAAACTAGCGCCTAAAAATGATGATATTACTTTGCATTTGGCGCAAGCATATAAAGCAAATAATCAAAATGAGCTTGCCGAGCAATTATTAAATAAGTAATCATGATATTGGGCATGAGAGCTACTCTGTTTTCATGCCATTATTTTCAAAGGTGGTAGCGTGACTTTTTTTAAACAATATGCTCCTTTAATTATGGTGCTGTTTTTTTCGTTTATATTTATTCTATTGCAATTAGATATTGCAATGAATATTTGGCAATATAGTTTTGATGATGGCACCTATTCACATGCATACCTTGTCCCCGTAATTACGGGCTATCTATACTACGAGTTATATCAAGAAGGGAGCCTAAAATTTAGCAGAAAGTTAAATTACTTTTCACTTTTAGTTACATTGGTATTTGCTTTTTCGTTAGTTATTTTTACCATTGCGCAATTCACAACAGGCTATAGAATATTTTTCATTCTATTCTATACATCAATTATAGCGCTAATCTTTGAGAATAAATTTAGGGTATTATTCCCAGCCTTATTCCTCGTGTTTTTACTTCCTATTTGGGGAATATTAACTCCCTATTTGCAAACCCTTTCAACCTATACTGTAACTTACTTTATGGGCCTAACGGGAATTCCTACATATGTTGAAGGTAACTTCATTACAATACCCGCAGGGATTTTTGAAATTGCAGGAGGCTGCAGCGGCCTGCGTTACTTATTAGTATCTTTATCAGTCTCTAGTTTATTCATATTCCTTAATGTGAGAAATATGAAGCATGGCTTAATTTTCATAACGATTGCAGTTTTAGGAGCTTTAATCACTAACTGGGTGCGAATAGCAATACTCATTGTGATTGGTCACAACACAAATATGGAAAGCAGTTTAATGACCGACCATAATACTTTTGGCTGGTACCTTTATATTCCTTTTTTATTCTTTCTTTTTTACGTTGGCCAAAGATTTAGCACAACTTCAAGTCACCAGACAGCAACACCTTTACAACCTAACACACCACTTTTGAGCACCTTAATATTCACATTCGCAATATTAATAATAACAAGTCCAATAATGGTGAAGTCTATAGGCTCTGTATCAAAAAGTTATGACACAGTTAACTGTTTAAATAATGTTCCATTATTGCCGTTACCACAAATATCATCACCACATAGCCTATGTGTACAACCAGATGAAGAAGGGTTTACAGCGCGGTATTTGTTTAAAGGAGAGGAGTTAGGTGATTCTGTAGATTATTTTGCTAATAAATTTACTCCTGTGAACCTAACGACTCGTCAGCCATTCATTTCAGACGGCTGGAATGAACTAACCGTTGAGCATACTAAAGGTAGTTTTAGAATTAACTATATTTTCAAAAGTGGGCAAGATGAAACCTTTTCATTGAGACAACTTAAGATATTAAAAATACTTAATGCTTTTAATGGCGTGAGAGGCACGGAACTTATTTGGAAGGTACATAAAATAGAGTGAGCTTACCAGTTTAGTTATGGGTACCAATACCAATAGACCATAAAAATCAGCATATAGTTATTGTCAAAAAACTTTACAGAAGGTTAAGCATTAACAATAAGAGTAAAGTCAATACACTGAAATAGTTACAAAAAACAACATTGGCACACATGATGCTTTGTATATGCAAATTGCAAAAAATTAGTTTACATATATTAAAGGGAAGCTCATGAATACTAAATTGAAACTAGCTGCTGCTGTGCTAACAGCGACTCTAACAAGCGCAGCGAATGCAGGCCTTGTTACAGAATGGACTTACAATAACCAGGCTGGCTTTAAAGACTATACAGGTCAATCAACTACTACATATGCAAATGATGAAGTAGCAGCCTCAGGTAACTCTGCAACTGGCGACAATAGTGCATTAACAGTAAACACTGGCAATATTATCGATTCTAATGGTGATTTCGTTGTTGATGGCACAGATAATGCGCTACATACGAGTTTAACTTGGGGAACACCAGCAGGTGTAAGTTCAGACCCACAAAGTAGCCTTGACATTTCTAGCCCTGTAGTTGGTTCAATTACAACTAATGGAGCAAGTTGGGCCAATGGTACAGATATTACTCATGAAAACTGGGTTATTGTAGGTGATTCTTTAGAAACGGCTACTGTATTCGATGCTTTATCATTAACACCTACTGCATGGGAAGCATATGGCGACGATGTAAACGCACTAACTAGCAACGCTCCTTATTTTGCACCTCAACTTCAGTTTGGTATTAACTTCTTTGAAACTGTAAATGGTTCACCTACAGGCACTTGTCCTGATGGAAACCCTCACCTTACTGGTGACAACATTAACGGTTGTGGAGATATATTCGAAATTACTGGCTTAGAAGCGTTACCTTTTCAGCCTGTTGTTGGACCTGATTTCATAGAATTCACAGTACCATTTGTATTAGTAGATTCATTAAACCAACCAATTCCTGGTTGGGGAGATACTGTATACTTAGTAACGACTCGCCTTTCTGGATTAACAGTACTTTCTGATGGTTACGAATGTTCGAATAACCAACCAGCATGTTTTGGCTTTGTTACTATTGAAGAGCAACAAAACAACTTGCTAGCACAATTTAAAGTTAGAGCTGTTCCAGAGCCTTCTACATTAGCAATATTTGGCTTAGGTCTTATTGGTTTTGGCTTATTTGGTCGCAAAAAGCTTTAATTAGTACATTTATAAAAAAACCGACGAAAGTCGGTTTTTTTATAAATAAAATTGCAACATTACAACACTTTTCCCTTATGATAGAACAATCTTAATTTCTTTCCCTCCTTTACTATGACAACAATCTTTTTTACTAGTGTTTTCTTTCTATTTTATACCTTTATTGGCTACCCGCTATTACTAAGAATTGTAAAGAATGAAGAAACAATGCCTGTCGCTTCGCATAGTGAATTACCTGAGCTTACAGTGGTTTTGTGCATATATAATAGCCGAAACGAACTAACAAAAAGAATTGAGAATATATTCGAAAGTGATTACCCATCTGACAAAGTAAAAATACTCGTCGTCTCCGACGGTTCTACAGACAACCCATCAGAAGTGATTGAGCTGCTAAACGATAGTCGTATTCAATTGCTACATTACTCTCAAAATAGAGGGAAATCTTTCGCATTATCACATGCAAAGCAACATGTAAAAACCGAAATGGTCGCTTTCGCAGATATCAGGCAATCTTTTGATAACCAAGCCCTAAAGCATTTAGCCTTTGTACTAGCTGATAAAAATATTGGGGCAGTAAGTGGCAATTTAAAAATACGCTCATTAGGAGGTACTAGCGAGCAGGGACTGTATTGGAAGTATGAAAAGTCGATTCGTATTAAGGAAAGCGAATTGCATTCAGTACTTGGTGTCACAGGTGCTATTTACATGGCACGTTCAAGCTTAATCCCCGATGTTCCTGAAGATTCTTTACTTGACGATATGTACATCCCCCTCAGCATTGTAAAGCAAGGCTATAAAGTTAAGTTTTGTGAGAGCGCAGTAGCCTATGATACTGGTTCAAATACAGTAACCGAAGAATTTTATCGAAAAGTAAGAACACTGGCGGGTAATTATCAATTAATTAAGCAGCTTCCTTGGTTACTATCAATTAAAAGCAACCCTTTATTTTTTCAATTCATATCTCACAAGGTCGCCCGTTTAATTATGCCTTTTGCATTAATATCGCTATTCATATCTAGCTCATTTTTGGCATTAACCGCAATTGGTGTTTTATTTTGGAGCCAAATTTTCTTTTATAGCTACACATTTATCGGCTATAAATACAATCAGTCTCAACTCCCTTTTATCAATACTTGTATTAGTTTTTGCAGCCTAAACTTAGCAGCCTTAGTTGCCGCTTGGAGATACTTTACTGTTAAAGATATTACGTCGTTGTGGAAGAAGCATTGAGCTATAGGTGTCAAGTTTTGCACTTATACACCTACTCGATTTAAGCCCTTTTTGGTTAATTAATAAAGTTGCCGTGAATTTCTAAGTGACGCTTTGCAAGCTCCTTTGCTCCATCGATATTTAAGTGGTCATTATCTCTAAATAATGGCGTGCCATTTACTTGCATCTGACACACTCCTTCATGGCAAAATAGCTCACTCGGCTTGATAATTATGCTTTCTGGAATAACCGCTTGGGCTTGCTGGAAAGCTTTTACTATAAAAGGGTTTTCTTCAATAAATACATCACAGTTAATCTCTGAATCAAAAACTATTTTTTTAATAGTACACTTAGGACTTTTTCCAGCCAAGGTAGGTGTATCTTCTACTAGGATAGGAGTTGCTCCAGACTTAACCACCAGCTGTAATGTAGCAATTAATGAATTTTGAAATAATTGCTCTTTTTCTTTAGCATCTAAAATACGCTTTGAATCATCAAATATACGTCTGGTTTCAATACCAGGCCATGATGCTGCAAGCACAACGTATTTAAAATTGTTATTTTTTATGTGCTCTATGGCCTTGTCATTTCTCGATTTGCAGCGTTTTGATTTGTATAGATCTCCACCCCAGTTTAAACCTGCGATGGGTAAACAGCGATCTAATGTATAGTCTTGACCCCACCCATCAACATCATCAATTAATATTTCCATAAATGGTACTAAATGGTTCGCATGGGAATCGCCAAAAATAAATACACCACTGCCTTCATTTGTGGCCCTCTTTGTACCTAAAATACAATCTTCAGCCGGCAGCTTATTATTGTCCCTAAAAGCTGAATGACAAGATTGGCGAGATTTACTTGAATGGGTATTAAGCGACTTTTCCATAGCAACAACATTTTCAGGAAGTCGTCCTTCATAACCCTTAAAGTATATCCCAAGGCAAGAAACAATAATCAAAACACTTGCTGGAAGTACATATAACTTTAGCGTAATAGATTTGAAATCATTAAGTTTGAGATGCCTGAACGGCTGCTCAATATAATGATAAGAAAGCATCGAAAGGGCATAAGTTAAAGCGATACAAAAAACTTGTACTGTAAGAGTCAGTTCAATCGACATATAGCGCATCAAAGTAAAAATAGGCCAATGCCACAAATACAGTGAATATGAAATGTTGCCGCTATAGACCATAGCTTTGGTTGACAAAAATTTATTAACGATCCCTTTTTGAGAATATATTATGAGCGCAGTCCCTATTATTGGATACAACGCATTATAACCGGGGAATGAAGAGTGCTCAGTAAGCATAATTGAGCTAATCATTACCATACATAAACCAATAATGGATAGCCCGTGCTGTGAAGTACGACCTAATTCAGGCAGTTTGACCCAAAAAATCGCAAGGCACGAGCCAATCAGTAGCTCGAAAAAGCGTGTAGGTAAAAGATAATATGCTGCGCCAACAGTAACATCTACGCCCCATTGTGAAAAAACTGTCAAGGCAATAAATAGTATAACTGAAAGCCAAGCGGTTACTTTTGCACCAAAAAACCTCACCGCAACAATTAGCATAATAGGCCAAACAAAATAGTATTGTTCTTCAACAGCTAATGACCATGTATGTAGTAGTGGAGCTTCTTGAGAGTTACCATCGAAATAACCGCCATGATTAAGCCACATAAAGAAGTTACCTGCATACATTAGTACCCAAATAATACTGCGGTAGAATTGCATCAAATCTTGCGGCAACATAATTAAACTAAAAACAATTGCTGTAATGGCGATAACACAAAATAAAACAGGCATAAGCCGCTTGATTCGACGAGAGAAAAACCTAGTGAGGCTGAAGTTCCCTTCAACAATGCTAGGGTAAATAATAGAAGTAATTAAGAATCCAGATATTACAAAGAATACATCAACACCGACAAAGCCACCTGAAAAAAAACTAAACCCAGCGTGATTGAGAATAACAACAAAAACTGCAATTGTTCTCAAGCCATCTATATCACTACGATAATTCAAAATTGTTCCTCTACTACTGATGTGTTACTTGGTGCATTTAATACTTGCATTAGCCACGGCAAATCATCTGTTGACGAATACTGCCAATTGAACTTCCTTGGTGGTTTACTGCTTATTTGGGTCAATTTGACATATTTGTACTTTTCTACAATTGCTAGGTGCTTCAATTTACAAAGATCTGATAATTGGTTGAACAGCTTTTTATGACGTAGGTAATCCTTGCCGAGTTGCCTTTTTATAAAGACCCCCTTTCCCACCATTGCAGCTACATCACATGTATGCTCTCGATCAGACCAAGGGTCTAACTCTTCTTGTTTTGAGTTATCCAAAGAAACTAAATACTTAGGTACAAGGTGCCCTTTTATTTTCCCTTCATTCGCTATATAAGTACCTTCAACAAGCAGAAAATCAACAAATGATGACAACAACAATGACGACTTTTTATCTGAGGTTAACAAATAGTATCTCCATAAGTTATCCGCAATAAGTGCCATCATCCATGGCGAACAAGCTGGAGTATTATCACCCCAGCCTTCATGTGAATTAAAAGTGTGCTGCGGGCAACCTCTTACAGGCCATTCGGCATGAGGAGAAAACGTCATCTGAAAAATCCCTTCCACTAATTCATCAACACGCTTTTTAGCATCCTCCCGTCCTGAAACCTCCCAAAAGCTTATCGCTATATTCATGGCTGCCGCATGATGACGTTCAGTCCAAAAACCCTTACCAGAATATGTCGATGGCCAATCTAGAGATGCATTGAACATTCTTTCAAGTGTTTCTAAAGATGAATAGTTTTGATTTAATAGAAAGCTATACACTAAAGATCTACCCATCAAATATTTTATATCTTTTGGTTTAGATAACTTAAAATAGCCTTTAGCATCAATTTGATTTTTATAAAACGCTACGTAACGGTCAGCTTGTCGTTTGAATTTGTGATCGCCATCAGTAAGAAACAATTGATAAAATGCCTGCGGTTTGTCATACAGCCATTGGCTTGCAACTGATTTAGGGTAACCCTTTTTAGCTAGTAGTGTTTCATCGGCAAGGTAAATGGCTGTCAGTTTTTGTATATCTCGGTACCAACCTTCTTCAACACCATTATTATTGGTTAGTAGTAATACCCTTCTAAGCCAATTTAAATCTGGGTATACCATTTGTGCATTTAACATTGTGCTTAGCTGGCTTTTTTTCAACAAGCGATCTGATACCTGCCACTTCAATGAAACTAACGATGAATTTACGGGTATTTCATCAAATTCAATGTTAAGTACTCGTATACTACGAGGAGTCTCATTTTTTTGCGGCCAAAGCAATGAATAGGAAATATTGGCGGGAAGTATGTGAGCATCAAGGCTGACCGAGACTTTGCTATCTAACATTAGCTCCTCCTGAGGAAAAGGTAATGAAATAACCTTAATCCCTCGTGGAACTTTAATATCAAGTTGATGACTTTCTGCAAAGGAAAAATTGGAGAGGACAGAAATCAACAAAACTGTATATCTAAAAAATGATCGAATGGCTATGGGCATACTATCCTCTTATGAAAAATACAATTTTTGATATTTTTCGACACTCGCTTCAAGAGAGAATTGCTCCTCAATTCGGCTTCGTCCTTTGAGTGCAAACGCCTTTACTAATTCAGGGTTTGCAATAAATATAGCAATTTTATCAGATAATTTTTGCGCGTCATCATAGTCAAATAAATAGCCGTTACTTTCATCTACAACTAGCTTTGAATTACCGCCCACATTGCTAGCTAGCACGGGGCAGTAATAAGCCATAGCTTCCATAATAGCCAAAGATAACCCCTCAGTTTCAGACGTTACAGTTAAAATATCAAAGCTATTATAAATGTTACTACGATTACTAACCATTCCGTGAAATATAACGAACTCTTGTAATAAGTTTTTATCAACAAAATCTTTTAAAAGTGCTAAATCAGGGCCATCGCCAAAAAAGTGTACTTCAACAGCTTTTCTCTTTACCTCAGGTAATAGCGTTATTGCTTTTAGTAAACAGATCTGATTTTTCAATGGGATCATTCGGCCTACTGAGCCAATTCGGGTTTTATCATTTTGAGTTCGAGTAATAACAACTTCATCTAAATTTACACCATTATCAATGACATGCTTCGGTTTTCTTAGCCATCCGTGAGTACGTGAAAATACGTCAGCGCCCTCTTGTGATACAAAGCTAACCTCATTAACAAATAGACGCGCTATTTTATGCATATAGTCCCAAGACCGACCTGATAATGGATCAGCGCCATGGCGTGTATATATAATTTTTTTTCGTATACACAGCGGCATTATCGGCAACATAAACTTTAATGGATAAGGCGAATGAAAATGAATAATATTGAAAGCGTTTACACTAAGATATGCATCTCGCCATTTGCCCATTTTGTTTTTCGCAGTAAAAAAGACATTAATTCCAGCCTTCTCACACTCTGAAACTAGGGTGTCATCTTCTAACCCAAAAGATAAAATTGCCACTGTCATTTTTTGGCCAATTTGCAATCGACATAAATCAATAACAAACCTTTCTGCCCCCCCTACTTCGAGGCTAGAAACAACATGTATAATTGACTTAGAAGTAAATTTATCTGGCATTGTTAATATTATGTATCTAATTTTTAACAATTATGCGGTAACATAGCACTCACTACCAGTATTATTGTTTTCATTAATTTAAGAACTTAAATCTCGATTGGTGTAATTATAAAAATAAAATGACTATTCTTTGGAAAAAAATCGAAGATATTAAGCAACTTTCATCACTCACTGAGCAGTGGACTCGCTTAAACGGTGAGTTTAATGATGATTGCCTGTTTACTTCTCCGTATTGGGTTTTAAACTGGCATGAAATATTTTGGCAAGATAATTGGCATTTATATACATTTGCAGCATATAAAGACAATGAACTAATCGCCTTATTGCCTTTCTATTATCAAAAACTTAATACGTATTGGTCACAAAACCAGCTGTTTTTTTTAGGCCAAGGGGAAGAAGAATGTACAGAGGTCGCTTCCGAGTATTTAGATATTTTATTTAATCCAAAGTATACCGCCCCTGTAAATAAATTTTGTGCTGATCTCATAACCGATAGTAACTTTGATACTTTCAACGCAAGGGCAATTAAGAAAGACGCTAATATATTAAAAATAGCTCCTCAAAATGCATTAGTTCAAAATGGCTCACAGTATTATGTGAAGCCTAATAATTGGCAAGAAAACTGTTTAAGCAAAAATACAAAAAGCAAATTACGTCGTTCTAAAAATAGGCTAACGTCTAGTAAAGCTGAGTTCACCTGGGTTGCAGCCCGAGAACAAGAAAAGTACTGGAATCTAATGGCAGATCTGCATCAAAAGCGTTGGATTAAATTAGGCCAAAAAGGTGCATTCTCAGACCATCGATTTAATAAGTTTCATACACGGCTGCGACAAAGCCAACAACATGAGCAATCGGCAATGAGTGCCATTTTAATTGAAGGTGGCGTGATAGCTATTCATTACTATTTAAAAGATCAAAACAATCTGTATTATTACCAAGGAGGATGGGATGAAGAAGAGTGCAAGCACCTATCTCCTGGCTTCAATTTACACGTTTGGTCTATTGAAAATTGCAGCACCTATGTATATGACTTTATGATGGGTAGTGTAAATAATAGCTATAAATCGTCATTCAATTCTGAAAAAAAAGAACTTTATGATATATCAATGATTAATAAGTCTTTCAAACACTTATTTTTAAAAGTTATTCAGAAGATATTTTTAAGTAACGTATAATATTACGTTATGCTTCATTAAAGGACAAAAGGCCAGTGGCGAAATATACCCCGATAGTAAAAGAAAAAGACGCTGCATTAGCTTTTTTTTTCCTGTTACTTTACGCTATTTTTATTTTAATAAGACCTCATGAGTTTTCTCCTAGCACCGAGCAAATGATAATTATTAAGGTTCTTGCGATACTAACTATCGTATTAACTTTATTTACCCTTCGGCCAATTACTTTACTGCCACAACATTATTTAGTATTTAGTCTAATTCCAATAATAATGATTTCAGCTATTTTTAATGGCTGGTTTAGCGGTGGGCTCTACCAAGCGAATATAATGATAGTCAGCGCGGCTATCCCTTTCTTTCTTTTTAGTAATTGTATTACCAACATAAATCGCCAGCACATCATGATGTATGTCTGCCTTGCTGCTGCTCTCATTATGGTTTACAACGGTCACTTGCAATACTCTTCTTATAATGGTGAATACGGCACAGGAATTGGAAACAGTCAGAGTGTTGGTAGTGTGAGAAGACAGGAAATTCGTATCACTTATTTCGGTTTTTTCAGTGACCCTAATGACCTTGGAATGTTTTTAGTGATGAACTTTCCCATTGCAGCGTACTTTTATGCAACAGGCAATTTTATAAAAAAAATCATTATGCTAGGAGTTATCGCATGCCTACTTTATGGTGTTTACATGACAGGATCTCGCGGGACGCTTTTAGGGGTAGTAGGAACAGTTAGTGTTTACTACCTAATAACTAAAGCAGGCTCAAAGCTGATTTTATTTACCATTATTATGGCTCCGCTAGTTGCAACACTATTGGCTTCCTTTGGTGGAATGTCTTCGTCAGAGTCGTCAGCAAATGGGCGACTAGATGCATGGTATGTAGGTATTCATATGCTGATGACTCATCCACTTTTCGGTATTGGTATGGGAAATTTTATAGAAGAGCATAATTTGGTGGCCCATAATTCCTATATCCACATCGCCGCTGAACTTGGCATAGCTGGCTATTCTATTTGGGGCGGAGTTTTAATAGTATCTATGCTCTCAGGTTTTTTACTCATCAAAAAACATCCAACATTAGAGGGTGATGAATACTCAGAAAAAACTAAAACAGATTATTTGAATGAACTGCGTATAAACAAAATGTTATTTTTTTCTATGGTGGGCTTTATGATTACTGCCTTCTTTTTAAGTAGAAGCTATAGCCTTTTATTGTTTGTTTTTTTAGGGCTACAAACAGCAAGTTTTATTAGAGTTTTTAAAATTCAACCGGCATTGAAATCCTTATTTTCAGCCAAAATGATTTATAAATGTATGTGGTATTCTTGGTTGATTATTTTTACCGTATTTATAGCGATGAAAGTAGGCTTATAACAATAAAAATTAGAGTATAAAATGAAGAAGCAATTATTTGCCAGTTCCGCTTTTCGGCTATTAGAAAACATAATAATGGTAGCTATATCACTACTATTAACGCCTTTTTTCATTAATACCTTAGGGAATAATGATTATGGTTTATGGCTGCTGACCCTCTCAATATTAGGTTGGTTCAATGTAATTGATCTAGGCTTCCCTGCAGCGGTTCAACGGCACATCACCATAGCATTAGAGCAAAAAGACAATCATCAGATTAATACCGTTTTTTCAACCAGTTTAGTACTGTTTGGTAGCTTAGGGTTATTATCTGCTTTAGGTTTATTATTACTTGCTCAGTATCCTAGTATTATGGGGGTTAATGAAGCAAGCTCAATAACATTTACCAGCGCTTTAATGATGCTAGCACTGAAGGTTGTTTGGGACTTCTTAATGAATGCCTTTAATGGCTTCTTTTCTGGTATGTTGCGCTACGATATCGATGCAAACATTTCAAGTTTTAATACCATATTCAAAGCCACTTTAGTCTTTCTCCTTATTCCAGAAATGCATATTTTAGGGGCTGTTGCCGCCACTCTTACGGCCGACTTCTGTAGCAATGTTATGAAAGTCTATTATGCAAAAAAACTATTTTCGCCTTTATCTTTCAAACTTTCACTAGTGAGCTTTTCAGAACTGAAAGCTTTATTTAATTTTTCAAAGCATGTAATTGCTGGTGGTGTCGCACGAGTGATAAGCACTAAATCAGATCCTATTTTGGTCACTAAGTTATTCGAATTAACATTGGTGCCAATTTATAGCATTGCAAACCGACTAAGTGCTTTAGTTGAAGGGTTTGCCTCATCAATCAGTGGCATTTTTCAACCGGTTTTCACTCGTATGGTGGCACGAGGTGAAAACATGGAAAGTATGTTTCATGAAATAACTGCCATTAATATATTGGTATACAGTGTGCTCTACCAATCACTCTTTATTTTTGGTGGCTTATTTGTTTTATTATGGGTTGGCGATAGTTTTTTTGATTCTATATTACTGATGAATTTACTGGTGTTCTCCTTTTTATGTCGAGCATTGAACTGGTCAGTCAAAGGTGTATTGATCGCTCAAGCAAATCACAAGCTGTTAGCCTTAACCAACTTATTCGGTGCAGTGGTTAACATTACTTGCTCAATTATTCTTTCTAGTTATATCGGTATTATTGGTATTGCCGTAGGCACTGCGATTGGCTTTTTTATAACAGACGTGCTATTAAATTTAGTTTTATTAAAGCGCTACAATAACTTTAGTATTGCCCCGGTTATCAAAGGTTTTATGTTGTCTGTAATATTAACCTATACCATAGGCTATTTTGGTCAGCAATTTATCATGCATTACATTGAAAAAAGTTGGTTAATGTTGATAGTGAGTGCTGCGATAATGTTTCCATTTATTATATTAATTAATTGGTTTATTTTGCTTGATAAACACTTAAAACAAAAATCGCTTGCAATCATTAGTAAAAAAATTCCCTTTTTAAAAACAACTTAAGTGAACAGTATGGATATTTACCCTTCTTTATTTCAACACGCGATAATGCCTTTATATGACAAAATTAAGGGTAAAGGCCTTATTCCATACTTAAATGACTATCAGAAGCACTTAGCTTGGTCTCCAGAGCAATTAGCTAATTGCCAATGGCAAGCATTACAAGGGGTGTTAAAACATGCTTTTAACAATACCTCTTACTATCAAAAGGCATGGAAAAACGTGGGTATAAGCTCTTACCATGATATTCAATCCATGGCTGACTTTTACCAATTACCCATCACCACAAAAACTGATATTCGTAATCATTATCAAGAGTTTATTAGCCAAACTGATGCTAATAATGTAAAAAAATCGACTGGCGGTTCAACGGGTCAACCCTTTACGTTTGAGTTAGACCTTGAAAGTAATACCCGAAGAGAAGCGATAATGTGGCGAGGCTATGGTTGGTTAGGTGCAGGCTTAGGCGTAAAAACCTTATACCTTTGGGGTGCTGACTTAGGGAACCCTAGTCAAGCAAAGTCATTAAAAAATAGGCTTTATCATGGTTTCTACAATAGAAAAATGCTTAATTCTTTTGCTATGAATAAAGATAATATGATGGATTATGTTGAGGATATTAACCAATTCAAAGCAAACGCTATTGTTTCTTATGTTAACCCGTTATATGAATTAGCACGTTATATCATCGCAAATAACTGTGCTATTCATTCCCCTAAAGCTATTTTGACTGGTGCTGAACAATTACATGACTTTCAAAGAGAAGTAATTGAAAAAGCATTTAACGCCCCTGTTTATAACACTTTTGGCTGTAGAGAGTTCATGCTAATTGCCGCAGAGTGTAAAGAACATAAATCGCTCCATATTAATAATGATCACCTTGTCGTTGAAGTGGTTGATGACAATAAGCAACAAATTCAAGGAAAGTCTGGCGACTTAATCATTACTGATTTATTTAATTACGGCATGCCATTTATTCGTTATGCAAATGGTGATAAAGCTACATTGGAAAATCAACAATGTGCCTGTAATAACCCACTACCAATTATTAGTAGTATTGATGGAAGAAAGTTAGATATCATTAAAACAACTGCAGGGGCTTCTATACCAGGTGAACTATTTCCCCATATGTTTAAAGAATTTTCTGGCATCGAGCGCTTTCAAGTAATACAAAAAGAATTAGAAAGTATTACTATAAAACTGATTTGTAATAGTCAATTTAGCCAAGAAAATGAACAGAGTATTCTGAAAGAGGTCAACAAGTATAGCCAAGGTGCTTTAAAAATTAACATCGAAAAAGTTGACGAGATTCCGTTAACTAAAACGGGTAAGCATAAGGTTACAATTTGTGAGCTCTAACAAAGGCAAGTTATTAATTATTACTAACCTCTACCCTTCACCATGGGAACCTAATAGAGCTACTTTCAATAAGCAACAATTTGAAGCAATTGCAGACGATTACGAACTGTCATTTTTGATCCCTGTCGCTTTTAACGAATGGTTTAAAAATAGAAAAAAGATTAAACAAAGTGAAAATAAGCGCTATTTCCCTTACTTTTTCACTCCTAAAGTTGGGCGTCGTTTTTATGCTGTTTATATGTTGTTCTCCATATTATTACACTCTAGTTTTTGGCTAAAAAAGAATAAACCTCAAAAAATATTCGCAAGTTGGGCGTTTCCTGACGCGGTGGCATCAAGTTGGTTAAGTAGAATATTAGGCTGTGATTTTTATTTCAAAGTTCACGGAAGCGATATCGACATTCAATGCCAAGCAAAAGCACGTGCTTCACAAGTCGTTAGCATGAGCTACCATGCAAAAGGCATACTATCTGTATCTCAAGCATTAGCTAACAAAATGATTGCAATGGGCGTAGATAAAGAAAAAATAAGTGTTGTTTATAACGGCGTTAACCATAAAAAATTTACCGAGTTAAACTCTCGCCCTTTAGAAAGTAACTATATTTTATTCATTGGTAACTTAAAATTCGATAAAGGAGTTATGGAGTTACTTGAAGGGTTTGCCAAGGTAGCTGCTTTACAAACAAGTTTGCAATTAGTTTACATAGGCGATGGGGTGATGATGCCCGCTTTGAAAGAAAAGGCACAACAACTAGGTATACTCACAAGAGTTAGTTTCCTAGGAAATATTAATCATGACCAAATTCCTATGTGGTTGCAGCACTGTCAAATGCTTGCATTACCTAGTTATCATGAAGGGGTTCCAAATGTGCTACTTGAGGCTATGGCCTGCGGAGTACCTATAGTGGCAACAAATATTGGTGGCATCCCAGAAATTATTGATGAAAAAATATGTGGAAAATTAATAGCAGTCAAAAATGTTGAGCAAGTTACAAACGCAATTCAGCATATTCTTCAACACGAATGGTCGTCAACTGCAATTAAGCAGCATAGCCAGAGATTTTCATGGTCTAAAAATAAAGAACAATTAATTGACCTAATTGAGTCAAATTAAATTTTTTCCACAGATAACATTTGTTAACATAGGTATTACATTTTTCATCATGATCACGATTAATTTTTGTTGTTATGAAATAAGGCAAAGGACTGAATCCATTATATGAATATTCTTTTTCACCATAGAACCAGAGGAAAAGGCGCAGAAGGCGTTCATATCAGAGGCGTTACAAAAGGGCTTCGTGATTTAGGGCATACCGTTTCTATCTTGTCACTTCCTGGCGCCGAACCTGAGCCTAAAGAAAAGATATCTTCCCCGCAAGGAGCGAAAGCTTCACAAAAAAAATCAAAACCGAGTTTCATTGCTTCATTAGCAGGATTAACCAAATATACTCCTGAGTTTTTATTTGAGTTTATCGAAATACTTTTTAACTTATTATCAGTTTTTCGTTTAAAAAAAGCGGTCAAGGAAAACAACACTGAACTGATTTATGAACGTTATTCATTATTTCTATTCGCATCAGTTTGGTGGGCAAAAAGAAATAACATACCGATTGTCTTAGAGATTAACGATTCTAGCCTAGTTCATCGTGTGCGAAAGTTACACTTCGTTAGCTTAGCAAGAAAATTTGAACGCTGGATTTTTAAAAATGCAACTGGCTTGGTATTTATTTCAAGTGAGTTTCAACAAATAGCATCTAAAGAGTTTGGAGAAATAGCTCCATCTGTCGTTTCACCTAATGCTGCAGATTTAGATGCATTCATTATAAATGACGAAAAAGCGTTCGCTTTACGCCAAAAATTAAACATTGATGATAAAGTGGTTATTGGATATGTAGGGGCTTTTGTTCATTGGCACGGTATTGACTGGTTTGTTGACATGATTGCCGATAGATTAAAAGATCACCCCGATATCGTTTTATTACTTATTGGTGATGGTGTTAGTTACCAACCAATTAAAGATCGTATTAAGCAATCACAGGTTGAAGAACAAGTTATATTAACGGGGCGAATTTCGCATGATGAAGTAAGTACATACCTTTCCGCTATGGATTTTGGCATATTACCTGATTCAAACAATTATGGCTCTCCGATGAAACTGTTTGAATTTATGGCTATGGCAAAAGGTATGATAGCACCTGACTTTACACCAATTGCCGAAGTAGTAAAAGACAATGAAACTAGTTGGTTGTTCCCTGCCAATAATCGCCAAGCTTGTATTGAAAAAACCCTAACACTTGCTGCAAATAAAGCAGAACAAAAACAAGTAGGCCAAAAGGCTCGTCGTTATATTGAAGCTGAACGTCAATGGAAACACAACGCGCAGCAACTGCTATCATTAATCTAATTATTTAGTAAATTTATTAAAGGAATAAAAATAAAATGTTATCCACTTTGCTGATTGTCTCCTTCTTGGTCATATGTGTCATTACATTGATCATTAGAAAAAAGCATATGCATTTATGGCTAGGGCACTATCTAAGAAGAAAACTCAATAGCACAGATTCAAGCAACAAAACAAAACACATAATGTTTTGTTTTGTTGATCATTACGAGCCAATGTGGGGGAAAGACATACCTTACGAACAAGAATGTCAGCGAGTAGAAAGGTGGTATCAGGAATATCCTGCTGTCGCGAAAAAATTTAAAGATGCTGACGGTTGCTACCCTAAACACTCTTTTTTCTACCCTGAAGAAGAGTATCGTAAAGAGCATTTAGATAAAATTACCGATTTATGTGCCCAAGGCTTAGGTGAAATAGAAATTCATTTACACCATCATAATGATACAAGTGACAACTTACGTAACACATTAGAAGGCTTTACCGAATTACTACATGAAAATCACGGTGCGTTCACTCGAAATGAAGAAACTGGAAAATTACAGTATACCTTTATTCATGGCAATTGGTGCTTAGATAACAGCTTGCCAAGTGGGAATATGTGTGGCGTTAATGACGAGCTTATTGTGCTCAGAGAAACAGGCTGTTTTGCTGACTTTACGTTCCCATCAGCCCCCAGCCCTACACAACCAGCAATGGTAAATGAAATATACTACGCAAAAGATGACCCTGAGAAACCTAAATCTCACAATACCGGAAGAATCGTTGAAGTTGGAGGCTCTCCATGGGGTGACATAATGCTGATCACTGGTCCTGTAGGCTTAAATTGGAAACAGTGTAAAAAAGGCTTTATTCCGCAAATTGAAAATAGTGATATTAGAACGTCAATGCCACCGACAAATGATCGTGTAGATTTATGGGTTGATACAGCCATCTCAGTGAAAGGAAAACCTGACTGGTTATTTGTGAAAATTCATACTCACGGTACCCAAGAACAAGATATGGATACATTACTAGGCAAGCCATTTGAAAACATGTGTCAGTATCTTGAAGATAAATACAACGACGGTAAAAACTTTGCTCTTCACTACGTATCAGCCCGCGAGATGTATAATATTGTAAAAGCTGCTGAAGCCGGAGAACAAGGAAGTCCAAATGCATACAGAAATTTCCATGTTGCGGCTCCTGAATATAAGGTAAGTGACTCGTGATAAAGAAAACTATACATAATATCTATAGTAAAGTTACTTGGCCGTTTCTAGCTAACGGCGTTTATTGCTTTAATTACCACCGAATTGGTGATAAGGACACAAGCCTTTTTGATCCAAACGTGTTTAGTTGTACCGCTGAGCAATTTGAAAAACACATCATCTTTTACAATCAAACATTCACTGTTATTAGTATCGAACAGTTAATTGAAAAAATAGAATCCAATCAAGTTATAGATAAAAAGTATGCAGTAATAACCTTCGACGATGGTTATGTTGATAATTATACCGCGGCATTTCCGATTTTAAAAAAATATCATACGCCAGCCGCTTTTTATATTGCGACTGATTATTTAGATGAGCCTCATATTCCTTGGTGGGATGAAATTGCATGGTTAATTCGAAATAGCCAAGTAAATTCAATTCAGCTAACAAGTTGGCAAGAGCCTGTAGATATTTCATCAGGAACAATCATCGACAAAGTAAGAACAGTACTGAGAGTAATAAAACAAGAAAATGATCGTACCATGGAAGATAAAATTGCTGAACTTGCCAAAATATGCCAGTGCAATATGCCTTTAGAAGTTAGATCAATACCTCTGTTTATGAATTGGCAGCAAGCAAAAGAAATGTCTGATAATGGAATGCATATTGGCTCACATACATTAAGCCATTCAATTCTCTCTCACTTATCGCCTGATGCTCAAAGAGAAGAAATTTCGCTATCAAAGACAAAAATAGAGTCATTCTTAGATAAAGAAGTGAGTTCAATTGCGTACCCCGTTGGTGGAAAGTCTGCCTTTACGCAGGTAACACAGCAATTAGCATGTGAGGCTGGTTATAAATTAGCGTTTTCTTTTATTCCTGGAGTCATTTACTCTTTTAATGAAAGTAACCGTTATCAATTAATGCGCCTTCCCGTAGATGGTGATTGTACCGTTAATCAATTAAAGAACATCATCGTTAGAAACAAATAGGAAATACCTGTACATGACAAATACCATCGTACTTGCAGCCGGCCCCAACGGATTAGGTGTAGTTAGAAGCTTATACTTAAATGGAATTCGCAGTCATATTATTACGAGGGATAGAGACGATATAACTCATAAGTCGAAAGTTCCCACAACTAAGACTTATATAGAAGGTACAACTGACAAAGAGCAGCATCAATCGCTATTAAGTGCAATTTTGTTATCTCCTAAGGGAACATTAATAATCCCAACCTCGGATTGGTTTGTCACTTTTCTTACCGAACACTCTCAGCAGCTTGAAGAAAACTATAAATTCATAATACCTAACGCCGAATTGTCAGAAATCTTAATTGATAAAGCTAAAGAAACTGTAGTTGTTGGCAATGTAATACCTATACCCAAAACTGTACAAGAAATTAATAATTCACAACAACTGCTTGATGAGCTTTCTTTACCTATCATTATTAAGCCACGCTCCCATAAACATATGGTGCTAGGCGCAAAAAACATCATTATTGAAACAGAAAAGCAGCTTCAACAGTTTTTTGAAAAGTTTGATAGTGTCCTTTCCAGCGTAATTGCCCAAGAAATTATTCAAGGGAAAGACAGTCAGCAGTGGGTATGCAATTGCTTTTTTGATGAAAAAAGTAATATAACACAAGCTTTTACATTTAATCGACTTCGCCTATCTCCTTCTCATTATGGTGTTACAAGTTATGCAGTAAGTGAGCACAATCAAGCAGTTATTGACTTGTCAGCACAACTTGGTAAAGCATTAAAGTACACAGGCCCTGCGATGGTAGAATTCAAGCAAGATCCTGTAGATGACATATATAAATATATCGAAATCAACCCTAGACTAGGTATGTGCAATTTTTTTGATACGTCATGTGGTATTAACAATGCATTTGCTACTTATCAATTAGCGACACAACAAGCTCTTCCCGAAAAGCAATCAATGAAAAGTGGCGTTATGTTTGTTAGCTTCTATGAAGACTTGTTCTCGCGTATGCGCGATGGAGAAGCAGTTGGTACTATTCTAAAAGAATATTTGAGCAATTTGGCAACGAAAAAACATATTTTCATCTATTATGTCTGGTGGGATCCTTACCCTGCAGTATCGCTATTTTATAGGCAGATAAAGAGCTTTATAACATCAAAACTTAAAGCCGTTTTTAATAAATAATTTGACCCTAATGGATTAACGTAATGAGAAACTGTTTTTCGATAAAAATAAAAAAAGCATCAGAAAAGCAATACACAGATAAAGATCACTATTTGCTTCCAGGGGATATGTCCTTAACGCTCAATAGTAGTGGTCCAAATAAGGTCATCAATACAGATGATTTTATTTATTTTCGTTTTGGCTATTTGCTTGCTCAAGAGTGCGAGGCAATAGATACAGCTATTGCCAATGGTTTATTTAACAACCAAAACGAAGCCCTAACTGCAAATAATGGCTACTTTACAATATTATTCTTTAATAAAAAAACGGCAGAGGGTCGTTTTTACACCGATCGTATCGGAGCTCATAAAACTTACTTTCAGTGTAAAAATAAAGAATTACATATTTCTAATATTCCTGAAAACTATGCTTTTAACAACACAGATACAATAGATCCATCTTGGTTAGTCGAAGCTGTAAACTTCAAAATCTGTACAGGCTCAACTACATTTAACCCAGATATAAAGCAGATCCCTGCAGGACATTATTATAAATTCGACTCATCTTTAGCACCAGTTAATGCAGGATTTTATTGGCAAGTAGGAGACAGGAAATCGAGCTCTTCACTTTCACTTGATGAAGCCACCAACGAAAGCTTACGTCTTATTAACAAGCACCTCGAAAGTGCAAATGTAAAAAATAAAAAGGTTGCTGTTTTACTCAGTGGCGGTGTCGACTCCTCTTTACTTGCGGCATTAACCAAAGAACATAATAACAATGTTGTGGCAGTTACACCTATTTTTAGTTCTGGTGAAAATCCAGAATTAAAGGCTGCCATTAGTATGGCAAAACAGATTAATATCGAACATCAAATAGTCGAAATTAGTGATAGTGATATCAGCGAAGAATTTGGCACCATAGTCGATTTCATTAAGCAGCCTATTCGTAGTCCACAGACAATAATTTTTTCAATATTAATGCGCCAATTTAAAGATAAGTTTGATGCCGTTGTATTTGGTGAAGGTGCAGATATGGTATTCGGCTATCATGCCGTTAAACAAGCAGCAAACCGCTACGAGAAGTACTGTAAAGTCGCTTTTTTAAAACCTGTGGCCCCATTTTTAACACTATTTAAATCAATTAGTACGGTAAAGAAATTACTCGATTTACTTAAAGAGCCATTGACTGTACAAGTTTTAAATTCTTGGGCGATAGAGTATCCTCTTAAAGTAAAATGTAAGTTACCTGGCATCACATCAACCTCTAATGAATTAGAAATAATACAATGGCTAAATTTATCAAATTTAAATTATAAAGATGTCACTAAACATGAATTTGAAAACCTCATCAGAAGATTTATTATGCAAGAAAGTTGTATGTATCACTTCTACACTATGGGTAGTATAGCTGATAGGGATGGTATTGAACTTATCTCACCATTTTTCGATACTGATGTTATCAACTTCGCAACTAACTTTGATAACCGCCTTTATTTTGGGGATGAACATACCAAACCCATACTTAGAAAGCTCGGTGAACGCTTTTATGATAAAGAAATTATTTACGCGAAAAAGAAAGGCTTTCCTGTGCCGCATAAACGCTGGTTAGAGGGGCCTTTGAAAGAAGAAGCGCAACTTGCGAAAAATTTTATAGCAACAATATACGGCGAAGATGCGACAAACAATAATGAATTTATATGGCTTGTAATGGCATTACAAAAATTACAAATAGAAAAATCAATCGTGCCATCTTAGTACGAACGAGGCTATTTTAAATTAAAATCCCTACTATTTCCTCTTTTAGGCTAGGTCAAATTCAGAAGATAAAAAAAGCAGCTAGCGCTGCTTTTTTTTAATCCAAGAAGTGACCCGTCCTAAATAAAGTTGACACTTTTCCAGCAATAAATTGGAGAGTGTTATGAAATCAACAACTAAACGTACTCAAAAAGACTATTCAATCGCCTTTAAATTAGGCTTAGTAGAGCAAGTTGAGCGAGGTGAACTCACCTACAAACAAGCACAAGACAAATACGGAATACAGGGCTGCTCTACCGTTTTAATTTGGCTTCGTAAGCATGGTCGACTAGATTGGTCTAAAGGAACACCTATCTTTTTAACTCGAGGTTTTGCTATGTCCAAATCAAAACTCCCTCAAACACCAGAGCAACGCATCAAGGATTTAGAGCAACAATTGGCTGACAGCCAGCTTAAAGCCCAATTTTTTGAAGCTGTCGTCAATGTACTTGAAACGGATTATGGGGTACGCATTACAAAAAAGCAGAAAGCGCAGTTGTCCAACAAAAAAGAGTAAACACTTTATCAGTTACAAGGGCTTGTATTTTTCTTGGCATTACTCGCCAAGCATACTATAAACGCTGTTTAACTCAAATGAATCGACAGCAACACGAAAAAGTCATCGTGGATTTTGTGATGGATGAGCGTATGCGCCAACCTAGGGTTGGTACACGTAAGCTTAAACACCTAATGGCATTACAACAGCTA
>ENA-ORXI01000750-ORXI01000750.1-sediment-metagenome-genome-assembly--contig:-NODE-750-length-27050-cov-3.801987_pt1 | contig 27050 bp, 18 predicted proteins | sample MGYA00237861_ERZ511468 | MGnify/ENA primary metagenome ERZ511468 (study PRJEB26299, sample SAMN06266213) | sediment metagenome | isolation source: Hudson Canyon methane seep mesocosm | place: USA:Hudson...
CAGAGGGACTCGTCGGGTGTGATGCCCAGACCCGGACCGGGCGGCAGGTCCATCCATCCCCCGTCCAGGCGGATTCCATGCTCGGCGTCGTAGTGGCCGTCCACGTACGGCTCGGCGATCCAAGTTCCCTCGAAGTTCGTCGGGTCCACTGTGGCCCCCACATGCAGGCTGGCCGCGGCGACCAGGTCGCCCCCCCAGGTGTCGTCGACCGTGTGGGGCCGACGGGCCGCCGCGCACACGTCGCGCACAGCCCGCATGGCGCTGATGCCCCCCACCCGAGAGACCTTCATGCCGAACCCGTCGGCCACCCGTTGGCCGATGGCCGTCACCACGGCCGTCAGGTCGGTAGCCGACTCGTCGAGGTAAATCGGATGGCAGACCTTCCCGACGAGCGAAGCCGTCTCCTCGTAGGTCAGGCAGGGCTGCTCGAGCACCATCGCGACGTCACGACAGGCCCGGGAAACCTGGATGGCGTCGCGGGTAGTCCACCCCTTGTTGGCGTCGGCCGACAGGCGAACGCCAGGCCGCAGGGTCGCCGCCACAGCCTGTAGCGCGGCGACATCGTCGGCTACCGGACGACCTCCCACTTTGAGCTGGATCCGGGGGAAGCCCTCGGCCTGTCGTCGGTCAGCGTCCGCCGCGGAGTCTTCCGGCGAGGCGATCAGAACGCCGTGGTACGACGGCACCCGTTCCCGGACCGCGCCACCCAGCAAGTCGCAGACCCGGACCCCGTAGGCCTTGCCTGTGGCATCCCAGCAGGCCACATCGACGGCCGCCTTGGCGTACCGGTGTCCCATCAGCGCCTCGTCCATAGCGGAGTTCACCCGACCGACGGCCGTGGGATCCAGGCCGATCAGGTGGGGAGCCACCTCGGCCAAGGCGGCCCGGGCGCCTAGGGCGTGCTCGGGCTGGTAGGTCGATCCCAGCGGACAGGTCTCGCCGTATCCGACGGTGCCGTCGTCGCAGGCGAGGCGCACGATGGTGGTGTCCAGATGCCATACGTCCTGGAGGGCCATCCGGTACGGAACCCCCTTCTCGGGCCCTCGCACGGGGAGGTCGTGTTGGAACACGTCAACCTCGGCGATCTTCACGGTTCGCTCTCCCCTGTCGATCCGGGACGGCCGCGGAACCTATCAGTGGCTAGGGCGCTGTTTCCTTTTCAGCACTAGAGTGCGGCGTCCAGCCGGACCGCCGGTTCCCCGACGAGGTTCGACGCGATGAACCAGCCCAAGCTCTCCTGCCGGAACGTCTGGAAGCTCTACGGGCCCGATCCTGACAAGTTCCTGGCCGCCCACGATGGCGAACCCGACCTGGACACCATCAAGGAGAACGGCTACATCCCCGCAGTTCGGGACGCCTCGCTGGAGATCCACGAAGGCGAACTCGTAGTCCTGATGGGTCTGAGCGGCTCAGGCAAGTCCACCCTTGTCCGCTGCATGTCTCGCCTCATCGAACCAACAGCCGGCGAAATCGAATTCGACGGTGAGGACCTGCGTGCCGCCTCCGAGCGGGAGTTGGTCGAGCTTCGCCGACACAAGATGGGCATGGTGTTCCAGCACTTCGCGCTGTTCCCGCATCGCACGGTGCTCGAGAACGTGGCCTTCCCGCTCGAAGTCCAGGGTATCGACCTTGCCATCCGGAACGCCCGGGCCCTCGAGATCATCGATCTCGTAGGGCTGCACGGACGTGGCAACTACTACCCCAGGGAACTCTCCGGCGGACAGCAACAGCGCGTCGGTATTGGTCGTTCCTTGGCCGTGGAGCCCGACGTCTGGTTTCTCGACGAGCCGTTCTCCGCCCTCGACGCCCTAATCCGGCGCGAAATGCAGGACGAATTCCTCCGACTCCAGTCCACCTTGCAGAAGACGATCATCTTCATCACGCACGACTTCGACGAGGCCATCCGTCTCGCCGACCGTATCGCGATCATGCGCGACGGGGTGATCGACCAAATGGGCACCGCCGAGGAGTTGATCACCAACCCGGGTTCCGACTACGTCGCCGCGTTCACCAAGAATGTCTCCAGGGCCAAGTTGCTTCGGGTCCACACCCTGATGGGTCCACCGTCGGATGACGCCCAGGACGACGTCGACGGGCGCGTGTTCGTGGCGTCGGTGGCCAGTCAGATCCTCAGCTCTGCGATCCCACTGAGGGTGGTCGAAGATGGGGAGGTTGTCGGCTCGATCACCGCAGCGCAGGTGACCGAGGCACTCTTCGAGGCTGAGTGATCACCAGGTCATGACCGATCAAACCACGTCCGAACCCATCGACACATCCAACGCCGCGTCGGTAAATGGACCAGCGAAACAACTCTCCGGTCGCCAGAAGGCGGCCATCGCCTTAGGGCCATTCCTGATCCTGTGGTTCGCCTGGTGGCGGCTCGGGTCACACTCCATCTCCCGAACCGGCAAGTACGAAGGGGAGTCTGCTGCGCTTGAATGGCTGTACCGGGTTCCGCGGACCTGGACCGTCGACTGGTTCAACTTTGCGGGGCGGGACGGCTTCGCGAGCGTCAGCTACAAGGCCACGGGGTGGGTGAACACCTGGTTCGACCACCTCCGCTACGAGGAGTTCTTCCAGTTCACCGTGGCGTGGCACCTCTCCAGGGGACCGTGGCTGTTGGTTCTCCTGGCCTGCCTCGGGGTGACTGGCTGGATGGCCTGGCGCACTCAGAGCAACCGCTGGCTGGCCGCCATCGTGGCCGTGGCCTGGATCGGATGGTCCGTCGACCTGTTCGACTTCTTGCACCTTCCCACCACGCCGTGGATCTACGTCTTCCTGGTGGCCGGCATCACCTCTGTAGCCCGGGCCGTGCAGTATCGGGCGTTCGGGTGGAAGGTCGCCACCACGGCCATCGCCACCGTCGGTTGGGTGACCCTGCAAACCAACGAGGAATCCTTCAACGCCAAGGCCCTCTTTCGTCAGGTCGCACGATGGCTGGAGTTCCCCCTGGACATCACCGAGGGGCTACTGATCAGCGGCTACGGGCCCTGGCACCTACCCGATATGCCGTGGCTGTTCATCTTCGCCCTCCTCGTCGGTGGCGCGGGCTGGATGGCCTGGCAACGCCGGAGCACCGCGTGGACGGTGACGACCGCGTTCGTGGGCTGGATGGCCGTGGTGAGCCTCTATGAGCCGTGGCATATTCCCGCCCTGCCGTGGGTTGTGATCGCCGGCCTCTTCGGCATAGTCGGTTGGAAGCTGGGTGGCTGGCGCCTCGCCCTCCTGTCGGTCGGGTTCATCCTCTACGCGTCCTTCGTCGGTGAACCTGCGGAACAGGCCGGAGCGGAGACCCGCTGGGACAAGACGATGATCACGCTGTCCGCTGTCCTGGTGGCCGTTCCGATCGCCGCCCTGCTCGGAGGCATCATCGGCCTGGTGGCTGCCAAGCGGCGTCGGGTCGAACAGTTCCTGATTCCGATCATGAACCTGACACAGGCCTTCCCGCACTTCACCTTCCTGATCCCGATCGGCGTGTTCATCGGCGTGTCCCACAAGGCTGGTGTCATCGCCACGATCGCCTATGCCATCCCACCGATGGCCCGGGTGACGATCCTCGGCATCCAGGGGATCTCGAGTGAGGTAATCGAAGCGGGCATCATGGGCGGCTGCACACGCCGGCAGATGGTTTGGAAGGTGGAACTACCCGCCGCCCGCCAGTCCCTGCTGGTCGGAATCAACCAGGTGGTCATGGAGTGCCTTGCCATGGTCGTGATCGCCTCGTTCGTCGGCACCGCCGGCCTGGGACAGGACCTCCTGTTCCGACTGACCGGCCTCCACATAGGTGCCGGAACGGAGATCGGGATCGCCATCGTCGTCATGGCCATCACCCTGGACCGGCTCAGCCAGGCGTTAGGTCGGCTCCAGCCGATCCACCACGAGGAGGGCGCGCCCTTCTGGAAGCGCCACCCGTACCTCCTGGCCTCGGGAGCCGTGGTGGTGGGCGGCCTCCTCCTGGCCCAGGCCTGGGATGCGGCCTTCCGCGTACCCAACTCGTGGATGTGGGGCCATGAGGCCTTCTGGGAATGGCTCGTGGACAACGGCAAGAGTGACGTGGCGTTGTGGCGCCTGTCCGGGAGTTTGTGGCTGGTGCCCTTCCTGGCCGCCATCGCAGTCGCCGGATGGAGGGCCTGGGACACCCGGCGCTACCGCTGGCTCATCACCGCGGCCGCCCTGGCCTTGGTGGGATGGTCCGTCGACCTGTTCGACTTCCTTCACCTGTCCGCCAGGCCATGGATCTACGTCTTCGTAGCGGCCGGCCTTGTCGCTCTGATGTACGGCGCCTCGGCGCGGACCCGGCTGCTGGCCCAGGCCTCCGGGGATGTCGGCTCCCATGGCGAGGCGACCACGCAGGCCCGACAGTCGCTGCGCTTCACCTGGACAGCGGCCATGACGGTGATCGTGGCGCTCGGCTGGGTGACCCTCCGAACCATCGACGAGTCCTTCACCTTCAACCTCCGCAACTACACCATCGCCTTCCGGGATGCCCTCGAGTCCTGGGTGCTGCTGCCCATGCGCGACGCCTTCCTCACCATTCCGTGGGTGGGCCTCGTCCTGTTCTTCGGCATGGTCGGATACTTCATCAACGGTCGCCGACCAGCCCTGTTGGCCGCAGGCATGATCGCCTTCATCTCCCTCGCCGGGTTCTGGTGGCAGGCCATGTGGAACTTCTACCAGCTGACCTTTGCAGTGTTGCTGGCCATCATCTTCGGTGTTCCGTTCGGGATCTGGGCAGCGACCACGGCGCGACGCAACGCGGTGGTGCAGGTGTTCCTCGACTTCTTCCAGACCTTCCCGTCGTTCGTCTACCTGTTCCCAGCCATCATGTTCTTCGGCGTCTCCGAAACGGCGATCATCGTCGCCGTGGTCCTCTCCGCATCCGTGCCGGCCATCCGATACACGATCTTCGGCATCCAGAACGTGCCGAAGCCGCTGATCGAAGCGTCCACGATGGCTGGCTGCACCCGGCGGCAGACCCTCTGGAAGGTGAAGTTGCCCATGGCCGTGCCGGAGATCATGCTCGGCATCAACCAGACGATCATGTTCGGCCTCTTCATGGTGATGATCGCCGGACTCATCAAGACCACCGGACTGGCCCGGGAGCTCATCGAGGCCCAGCCCAACATCGACAGCGGCCGGGCCATCGTTGCCGGCATCGCCGTGGCCTGCATCGGCATGTCAATCGACCTGCTCATCTCCGAGTGGTCCGACAAGCGCAAGAAGCAACTCGGCCTGATCGAGGCTTAGACAGCCACGCTCCACTTCGCCAGCCAACCCCGACCGACCAGCCGACCAACCGGAGCACCACAATGACCCGCGTCGCCATCATCGGAGCCGGACCCAGCGGCCTGGCCCAATTGCGGGCCTTCGCCTCGGCCGAGGCCGAGGGAGCCGAGATCCCCGAACTCGTCTGCTTCGAGAAGCAGGACGACTGGGGTGGCCTCTGGAACTACACATGGCGCACCGGGGTGGACGAGTACGGCGAGTCCGTCCACGGCTCCATGTACCGCTACCTGTGGTCCAACGGCCCCAAGGAGTGCCTCGAGTTCGCCGACTACGGCTTTGAGGAGCACTTCAATATGCCCATCGCCTCCTATCCCCCGCGTGAGGTCCTCTGGGACTACATCAAGGGTCGCGTCGAAAAGAGCGACGTGAGGCGATTCATCCGGTTTCGTACCACGGTGCGAGAGGTCACCTTCGACCACGCCAGCGAGCAGTTCGTCGTCTCCAGCCACGACCTCGTGAACGGCCACACCTCGTCGGAGGAGTTCGACTTCGTGGTGGTGGCATCCGGCCACTTCTCCGTTCCCAACGTGCCGCACTACCCGGGCTTCGAGAAGTTTCTGGGCCGCATCCTCCACGCCCACGACTTCCGCGATGCCGTGGAGTTCTCCGGCAAGGACGTCCTCATCGTCGGAGCCAGCTACTCGGCTGAGGACATCGGCTCCCAGTGCCACAAGTACGGGGCACGGTCGATCACCTGCACCGCCCGGAGCGGACCCATGGGCTACGACTGGCCGGACTCATGGGAGGAGGTCCCGATCCTCACCCACGTCGACGGAAAGACCGTCCACTTCGTGGGCGGTGGCACGAAGGACGTTGATGCCATCATCCTCTGCACCGGCTACCAGCACTACTTCCCGTTCCTGCCCGACGACCTGCGGCTCGAGACGAAGAACCGGCTCTGGGTGTCCGGGCTCTACAAGGGCGTGGCGTGGGAGGCGAACCCCCGGCTCCTCTACCTGGGTATGCAGGACCAGTACTACACCTACAACATGTTCGACGCGCAGGCCTGGTGGGCCCGCGATGTGATGCTCGGACGCATAGAGCTGCCCTCGGCTGCCGAGATGGCAGCCGACAGCGCCGCCTGGCTGGAACGCGAGGAGGCCCTGGAGACCGCCTACGAGGAGATCGACTTCCAGGGCGACTACACACAGGACCTGGTTGACGCCACCGACTACCCGGACTTCGACATTCCCGAGGTGAACCGGATGTTCAAGCAGTGGAAGAACGACAAGAAGGCCGACATCATGAACTATCGGGACAAGGGCTTCCGGTCGACCCTCACCGGCACGATGGCTCCCGTCCACCACACCCCGTGGATGGAGGCGATGGACGACTCGATGGCGACATACCTCCTGGACGAGGCACCCGAGGGCGGCGGCTGAGCCAGACCCCGTGGCCATTCACGTCAGATCGTTCTCCCCCGCCGACAGGACCCGTGTGGCCCGGCTCTGGGAGGCCTGCGGGCTGACGAGGCCCTGGAACGACCCGTACCGCGACATCGACCGCAAGTTGGAACGGGACGCTGGACTCCTCCTGGTGGGCGAGGCGCCGACCAGCGAGGCTGCTGATGGCACGACGACAACCGGAAGGGTGGTCGCCTCCGTCATGGCTGGCTATGACGGTCACCGGGGCTGGATCAACTATCTGGCCGTCGATCCGGACCACCGTGGAGAGGGGCACGGCCGGACGATGATGGAGGCCGCCGAGACCCGGTTACTGGCCCTCGGATGTCCAAAGGTCAACCTCCAGGTCCGTACCGACAATCCCGACGCCGTGGCGTTCTACGAGTTGCTCGGATATTCGGTGGACCCGGTCGTATCGATGGGCCGACGCCTGATCAGCGACGGCTGACCGGACGTCCGGCTCGACGGGCGGTTCGACATCCGGCTGATCATCGAGTCGCTCACCAACTCATAACGCCGGTCGTAGGACCGAGCCGGCTCCCAGGAGGCACCGACCTGTCCAGGCCATCCGGGCTACTGACCGGTACCCGCTGCCTGGCATGTGACGCCGGCATCATCCCGATCCTCCTCGCCTCCAGCGGCAAAGTCCTCGACATCGGCCACCGAGGACTTGGCCAGCGAGAGTCCATCCTGCGACTATGCCCACAGGTGATCGCGCTGCCAGAACTGCTGGCGGAAAGAGGGGACACTGATGCAACTGGGACTCAGCCTGGGCTACTGGGGCGCCCAACCACCCAAGGACCTGGTTTCGGGCGTGCAGGAGGCTGAACGCCTCGGCTATGAGGCCGTATGGACAGCCGAGTGCTGGGGTTCGGACGCCTTCTCTCCGCTCGTGTTCCTGGCCGCCCACACCGACCGGATTCGCCTCGGGACGGGAATCGTTCAGATGGCCGCGCGGACGCCAACGGCCACGGCCATGCACGCCGTCACCCTCGACCACCTCTCCAACGGCCGCCTAATTCTCGGCCTGGGAGTTTCCGGTCCCCAGGTGGTGGAGGGCTGGTACGGGCAACCCTCGAACCGTCCGCTGGCCCGGACCCGTGAGTACGTGGAGATCCTCCGCAGGGCGTTTCGACGCGACGACCACCTCTCCTTCGATGGAGAATTCCACCAGCTTCCCTACACGGGGGAGGGATCCACCGGCCTGGGGAAGCCCCTCAAGGTCATGACCCACCCGTTGCGAGCCGACATCCCGATCTTCATCGGTGCCGAAGGCCCCAGGAACGTCACCCAGACGTCCCAGATCGCCGACGGCTGGCTGCCGCTCTACTACTCGCCGTACCGTCAGGAGGTGTACGCCGACCAGCTGGTCGACCGGTCTGCCCACTTCGAGATCGCCCTGAACCTTGCCGTCACGGTCACCGAAGACGATTCCCCCGACTCGATATCTACCGCACTGGCCCCCGTGAAGGCCATGCTCGGCTTCTACATCGGAGGCATGGGGGCGAAGGGCCAGAACTACCACACGAAGCTGATGGCCCGAATGGGCTTCGAAGCCGAGGCGCACCAGATCCAGGACCTCTTCCTGGAGGGTCGTCGCGAGGAGGCAGTCGCCGCGGTGCCCGACCGGTTCGCCGACGAGATCTCGCTGGTCGGCACGCCCGACCGAATCCGTGATCGGCTACACGCCTTCGAGGAGAGTCCGGTGACCATGTTGAACGTTGCGCCACGTTCCGGCGATCATCTACGCCAGGTGGCCGAGCTGATCCTGACCTGAGCACGCCTACCTGGCTGTGGGCAGAATTCGGTGGCTTTTCAGGTTCCGCACCGTGGGCGCGGTGTAGTTTGCGCGCCGTGCCGACGGGCCGTGGGGCGACCATCCGTGCGGCGGTCAGCCGTGGCGTCGGGCTGTCGCCGAGTATCGAGAACCTCCATCTCGACGCGCCCGGCGCGGGCGAGGTACGCGTGGTCGTGGAGGCCTGCGCCGTATGCCACTCCGACCTGAGCTATGTGGACGGAACATGGTCGACCACATTCCCGCTGGTCCTGGGCCACGAGGCCGCCGGACGCATCGCCGAGACCGGCAACGGCGTTGACGATCTGGCCACCGGTGATCCGGTCCTCGTCTCCCTCATCCGGACCTGCGGCGAATGCCGGGCATGCAGGAGGGGACACGACGTGGTCTGCAGCGGTGAGTTCGCACTGTCTACCTGCAGCCCCCTGTCCGATGCCGACGGCAACCGCATCCCCCAGGGCCTCAACGTGGCCGGCTTCGCCACCCAGGTCGTGGTCCACCGTTCGCAGGTGACCCTGCTCCCCGATGACGTGGACCTGGTCGAGGCATCCCTCCTGGGCTGCGGGGTCCTGACCGGTTCGGGAGCCGTGACCAACACCGCCGGGGTGTCGGGGGGCGACGCCGTGGTGGTCGTGGGCTGCGGAGGGGTCGGAATCGGCGCCATCCAGGCCGCCCGCATCGCCGGTGCCTCGACGATCGTCGCCGTTGATCCCGTAGCCGGCAAACGGGATGCGGCAAGGCGCTTCGGCGCCACCCACGTGCTAGATCCGGCCACCGACGACCTCGCCCCCGCCGTCACCGCAGCGACAGGTGGGCCACTCGCCGACCACCTCTTCGTGACGACAGGTGCACCCGGCGCCCTTGTGGGCGCCCTCGACCTCGTGGCCCCGATGGGCAATCTGGTGATCGTCGGCATGCCGGCCGACGACTTCACCATCCAGGTCGCTCCCAGTTGGCTGGCCGCCGCCAACAAGTCGATACTCGGCTCGAAGCTGGGAACGTCGAGGCTGGCTGTGGACGTGCCGACGCTGATCGACCACCACCGCTCCGGGCGACTGGACCTGACCGGCATGGTCACCTCCACCCATCCGCTGGCGGACCTGGCTATCGCCTTCGACGAGGTACGTAGCGGCGAGGTCCTACGGACCGTGATTCTGCCAAACTCCCATACAGGAGTTACGGCTACCGACGTCCCGGGAGGTCCCACATGAACCGGTTCGGAACTGAAGCCCCGGGTGCCCGGGCATGAAGGTCACCAGCATCCAGACCTTCGTGGTCGGCAACCCACCCCCACGCCACGGTGGGCGGTACTTCATCTTCGTCAAGCTGACCACCGACGGCGGAGTCGACGGAATCGGAGAGGCCTACGTGGCGACCGTCGGGCCCCACCTGGTGGCGGACATGCTGGTCGACGTGGCTGAACGCCACCTCATCGGCCACAGCCCGTTCGACGTGGAGTCGTTCTGGCGCAGAGCCTACGGAAGCGGCTACGCCCTACGGCCGGACCCGACGCTCTGCGGCGTGATGAGCGCCCTGGAGATCGCCTGCTGGGACATCATCGGCAAGGAGACCGGCCGACCCGTCTACGACCTGCTGGGTGGACGGGTCCATGAAGGCCTACGGACCTACACCTACCTCTACCCGGAGGACGACGACGCCTACGCCCCCAAGGACGGCCCGAACCTCTACACGGATCCGGGAATGGCAGCCGAGGCCGCCGTACGGGCCGTCGACCTGGGCTTCACAGGAGTCAAGTTCGACCCCGCCGGCCCGTACTCCGTGTTCGATGGTCGCCAACCCTCCCTTGAACGCCTCGACCTGTCCGAGCGCTACACCCGTGCCATCCGCGAGGCGGTCGGGAACCGGGCCGACCTGCTGTTCGGAACCCACGGCCAGTTCACCCCATCCGGCGCCCTGCGCCTCGCCCGCCGTCTGGAGGCCTACGACCCCCTGTGGTTCGAGGAGCCGGTCCCGCCGGACGACCTCGACGGAATGGCCCGGGTGGCCGCCGGCACCACCATCCCCGTGGCCACCGGCGAACGGCTGACCACGGTCTCCGAATTCGCCGCCGTCCTGCGAGCGGGTGCGGCGTCGATCCTGCAACCCGACCTGGGACGCAGCGGCGGAATCCTCCAGGGCAAGAAGATCGCCTCCATCGGCGAAGTCCACCAGGCCCTGCTTGCGCCCCACTGCTACTGCGGGCCCGTGGTGGCTGCGGCCAACATCGCCCTCGCCACCTGTTCGCCGAATTTCCTGATCCTGGAATCAATCGACCGTTGGGACGGGTTCCATGCGGACCTGCTCGAGACGCCGATCCGGTGGGAGGACGGGCAGGTCATTCCGTCGACCCAGCCGGGCCTGGGAGTGGTCCTGAACGAGGAGGTGGCCAGGGCGCACCCGTACGAGGGTGAGGAACTGCACCTGGCTCCCGAGGACATTCCGATGCCGTTCGAGGAGGGCATTTGAACCTGCCCCATGAGGTAATGGGCGCTGTCGGAGTGGGCGCCGACCCCCTCGGACGGACTGCTGGACCAGCAGGCCATGAGCCGATGGGAGGCTGACCATGGGCCAGACCCGGCGGGGACGGTTGAGCGGCCGATCCAAGAAGCGGGACCCGGTCGCCGCACAGCCCCCATGGAGCCAGCCCCGCATGCGGTTCGACCCGCTGCGCGCCGTATCCGAGGACGAGCTGGAGGCGATCCACCGTGCATCGTTGCGGGTACTCGCCGAGACCGGCATCGACTTCCTGGACGACACAGCACGTCGGCAGCTGACCAATGCCGGATGCGACGTAGACGGGAACCGGGTGCGGTTCGACCCTGAACTGGTCATGTCGCTGGTCGCCACGGCACCCACCCGGTTCACCCTCCACGCACCCAACCCGGCCCGGAACCTGCACATCGGCGACGACGTCATCACCTACACGAGCGTCGCCAGCCCACCCTTCGTGACCGGCCTGGGGCGGGACCGTCGCGACGGCAACCGGGAGGACTACCGGAACCTGCTCCGCATGGGCCAGGTCCTGAACTCGATACACACGGTCGCCGGCTACCCGGTGGAGCCCATGGACCTCCACCCGTCGGTCCGCCATCTGCACGCCACCCACGACATGCTCACCCTGTCGGACAAAGTCCCGTTCGTCTACAGCCTCAGCCGACAGCGCAACATCGACGCCATCGAGATGATCCGCATCGCCCGCGGAGTCGACCAGGCCACGATCAGAGACGAGCCGTCGATCTACTCGGTGATAAACGCCAGCACGCCCCTGCGCTACGACACGGTGATGCTCCACGGCATCCAGGAGATGTCAGCCAGCAACCAGTGCATCGTCATCACCCCGTTCACCCTCGCCGGCGCAATGGCGCCGATCACGGTGGCCGGCGCACTGGTGCTCCAGAATGCCGAGGCCCTGGCCGGCATCGCCTACACGCAGGTGGTGCGTGCCGGTTCCCCGGTCATCTACGGCGGGTTCACGTCCAACGTCGACATGCGATCCGGCTCACCCGCCTTCGGCACCCCCGAGTACTGGAAGGCCTGCCTGGTCGGCGGGCAACTGGCCCGTCGCTACGGGTTCCCGTACAGGTCCTCGAACGTCAACGCCTCCAACAGCGTGGACGCCCAGTCGGCCTACGAGAGCGTCATCGCCATCTGGGGAGCCGTCATGGGCGGCGTCAACCTCCTGCTGCACGGTGCCGGTTGGCTGGAAGGCGGCCTCCTGACCTCCTACGAGAAGATGGTCATAGACGCAGACATCCTGAACATGGTGACCGAGATGCTCCAACCGATCACCGTGGACGATGCCTCGCTCGCTATCGAAGCCATCGCCGAGGTCGGGCCGGCCGGGCACTTCTTCGGAACCCAGCACACCCAAGACCGCTACGCCACCGAACACTTCCAGCCCATGGTCTCGGCCTGGTCCAACTTCGAGAGTTGGGACGAGGGCGGCAGGCTGGAAGCCCACCAACGGGCCGAGACGCTCGCCCATCAGGTCATCGACGCCCACGTGGATCCGCCCATGGAAGCCGCCATCCGTGCCGAGTTGGACGATTTCGTGGACCGACGGGTCGCCGAGGGTGGCGTCGAGACGGACTACTGAGGCCCGCTACCGGGCCCCGCTTCCGAGCCGCACCGGGATCCACGACCAGATAGCCACACAACCAGGGAACACGACAATGAAAAGCACTGCACAGGTGGTGGTAATCGGTGGCGGCGTGGTCGGCGCCAGCGTCCTCTACCACCTCACCCGGGCCGGCTGGACCGACGTGGTCCTGCTGGAACGGCGGGAGCTAACCGCCGGGTCCACATGGCACGCAGCGGGCGGCATGCACACCATCAACGGCGACCCCAACGTGGCGGCCCTGCAGCGCTACACCGTCCAGCTATACGAGGAGCTGGAGAAGTCCTCAGGCGTGTCGTGTGGAGTGCACCTGACCGGTTAGGTGATGCTGGCCGACGACGAGGACCGGATGGACTGGCTCCGCATGGTCCACGCCCGCGGCCGCTACCTGGGCATGGAGACCGAGCTCATCTCAGTGGCCGAGGCCGCGCAGAAGGTCCCGTTCCTCGTCGAGGAGCACTTCGTCGGCGCGCTGTGGGACCCAGTCGGAGGCCACGTAGACCCATCAGGCGTCACCCACGCCTACGCCACTGCGGCCCGCATGGCCGGCGCCGAGGTGTACCGCAACACGTGGGCCTACGACGTCGTCGCCAACGCCGACGACACGTGGGACGTCGTGACCGAACAGGGCAGCATCACCTGCGAGCACTTCGTGAACTGCGGAGGCCTGTGGGCCCGCGAGGTGGGCCGGATGTGCGGCCTGGAGCTGCCCATCCTCGCAATGGAGCACCAGTACCTGGTGACCGAGCAGCTACCCGAAATCGCTCCGTGGCTGGAGGCGACCGGAGGCCACGGCGTTGGAGCCATCGACTTCGGCGGCGAGATCTACACCAGGGCTGAAGCCGGAGGCCTGCTCCTGGGCACCTACGAAAAGGCGTGCGTGCCCTGGTCCACCACCGAGACACCCTGGGACTTCGGATCCCAACTCCTCACACCGGACCTGGAACGGATCGCCCCGTCGCTGGCGGCCGCGTTCGAACACTTCCCGATCTTCGCCGACGCCGGCATCAGGAACGTGGTGAACGGGCCGTTCACCTTCGCCCCTGACGGCAACCCGCTGATCGGGCCGGTCCGTGGACAGCGCGGCCACTGGGTTGCATGCGGGGTGATGGCCGGCCTCAGCCAGGGCGGAGGCGTGGGCCTCGCCATGGCCAACTGGATGACCACCGGTGATCCCGGCTTCGACGTCTGGGGCATGGACGTAGCCCGGTTCGGCGACTGGACCACCCCCTCCTACACGAAGGCGAAGGTCATGGAGAACTACAGCCGACGCTTCTCCATCTCGTTTCCGAACGAGGAGCTCCCTGCGGGACGGCCCCTCCACACGTCCCCGATCCACGACCAGTTGGATGCGGCGAATGCGGTCTGGGGGTCGAGCTACGGCCTGGAGCAGCCGCTGTGGTTCCAGCGGCCAGGCGCCGAACCGGTGGAGCAGGTCACCTTCCACAGGTCCAACGCCTTCGACGTGGTCGCTGAGGAGGTCCACGCGACACGCACGGGGGTGGGCCTCCTGGAGACCACCGGCTTCGCCAAGCACGAGTTCACAGGTCCGGGAGCCCGTGCCTTCCTGGAACGGACCATGGCCAACCGCATACCCGAACCCGGTCGGATGGCCCTCACGCCCATGCTCAACCACCAGGGAATGCTGATCGGCGACTTCACGGTGGCGACCATTTCCACGTCAACCGACCCGGCCGGGGATCCCGAGAAGTTCGTGGTATTCGGGTCAGGAGCCGCCGAGGGTCACCACGAACGCTGGTTCCGATCGCAACTCCGGACCAGCCGATCCACTGACCTGGAATCCTCCCCGAAATGTGAATCCACCGGTGGACGGGTGGCCTATCGACCGCTCTCCCATGAAATGGCGGGCCTCTCCATCTCCGGTCCGGCGGCCCGCCATGTGCTGGCGTCGCTGACCGGCATGGACGTCTCCAACGACTCCTTCCGGTTCCTCGACGTGCGCAGGATGGACCTGGGCATGGTCCGGACTCTCGTGGCCCGGATCAGCTTCACCGGCGACCTGGGCTACGAGCTCTGGACCCCGGCGTCCCTGCAACAACGGCTCTTCCGCCTGCTCCGCGAAGCAGGCGAACCCCATGGGATGCGGCTGTTCGGCCTGAGGGCGCTGGACTCGATGCGTTTCGACAAGGGCTTCGGTGCCTGGGCGAGCGAGTACCGGCCCGTCTACACGCCGTGGGAAGCCCGCATGGACCGGTTCGTAAAGCTCGACAAGGGCGATTTCATCGGACGGGACGCCGCTGCGGCCTCCCTGGCCGCCGGCTCCGAGCGACGGCTCTGCCTACTTCGCGTCGACGTCGACAGTGCCGATGCCCTGGGCGACGAACCCATCTGGCACGACGGGGAGGTCGTGGGTTGGGTCACGTCAGGTGGATACGCCCACTGGTCGGAGGCATCGTGCGCCCTCGGGTACCTGCCGTCGGCCCTGGCCGAGGCGGACGCGCCGTCCGGCGGATTCGAGGTGGAGGTGCTGGGGGTCCGGCGAACCGCTACCCGTCTGGACGAGCCGTTGTTCGACCCCTCGGGCTGGCGCATGCGATCCTGAGTACAGCCCAGCCCAGCACCCAGCACCCAGAAAGCAGGACGCAGGTAGCCATGACCCGATTCCGAGCCCGCCCACGAGGCACGGAGTGTGCAACGCCATGAGCGGCCACCCGACGATCAGGGACGACCCCGACGATGCGATGGTGCGACGGGCGGCGACCACCGGCCACCGCCTGGCGATGGGCCCAGGCGAGCCGGCCCTGACCGAGTGGGCGACCGCCGGCCTGGCCCTACCGGACGAGACGGCGATGATGCGCTATCGACTGGACCGCATCGTCGCCCAGTTGGCCGCCGACGACCTCGACGGGATCCTCCTCTTCGATCCGATGAACGTCATGTACGCCACCTACGCCCCGAACATGCAGGTATGGCTGCTCCACAACCAGGCCAGGTACGCGTTGGTGGGAGCCAACGGTCGCCTAGTCCTGTTCGACTACCCCGGCTGCGAGTTCCTCTCCGCCCACAACCCCTTCATCCACGAGGTTCGCCCCGCCAGGACGTTCACCTACTTCCTGTCCGGCGACCGGGCCGACGAACATGCCGGGAGCTTCGCCGCCGAGATCGTCGACCTCCTGGCCGTACACGGTGGCGGCGGGCGACGCCTCGCCCTCGACTCCTCGACGACCCTGGGCGTCACCGCCCTGCAGGACAGGGGAATCAGCCTCGTGGATGGCACCCGGGTCATGGAGGAGGCCCGCAAGGTCAAGGGACCCGATGAGATCGCCGCCATGCGATGCTCGCTGGAGGGCACCCGCGCAGCCTGCAGGAAGATGTTCGAAGCCATGACACCCGGCATGAGCGAGAACCAGGTCTGGGGCGTGCTCTGGGCCGAGATGCTGGCCCGCCACGGCGAGTGGATGGAGTGTCGCCTGCTAGCTGCGGGCGACCGGACGAACCCGTGGTTCCAGGAGTGCAGCAGCTCGATCATCAGGAACGGCGACGTGGTCGCCTTCGACACCGACCTCGTCGGTGCCTACGGGATGATGTCCGACATCTCCCGCACATGGGTGTGCGGTGACGCACTGGCCACTCCAGAGGCACTCCGGGCCCACGCCCTCGCCGTCGAGCAGGTCAACCGGAACATCGAATTACTCCGGCCGGGCATGACGTTCCATGACCTGACGCACCTCAGTTGGGCGCCTCCAGAAGAGGAGTACCGGCACTACTCGGTGCTCTTCCACGGCGTGGGACAGTGCGACGAGTACCCAAGCATCCCCTTCCCCAGCGCATGGGCTGAATCGGGATACGACGGTGTGCTGGAGCCGGGGATGGTAATGACCGTGGAGGCCTACGTGGGGGCTCGCTCCGGCGGGCATGGCATCAAGCTGGAGGACCAGGTGCTGATCACCGAGGACGGATATGAGAACCTCAGCCCGTGGACCCTGGAGCTTGAAAGGTTCGAACTGCTGTGAACCCGACCGACGAGGAAGCCACTGCACGCATCCGGAAGATCATGCCGTTCTGCGACGTCCTGGGCCTGTCGGTGGTCAGCGCCACTCCGGGAAGGGTTGAAGCGACCGCCGAGTGGGCCGAGGAGAGGACCACGGTGTTCGGCGGCCTGCACGGCGGCTACCTGATGGCCATTGCCGACTCGGTCGGAGCACTCTGCGCCTCGCTGAACCTTCCGGACGGCGCCGGTACCTCCACCATCGAATCCAAGACGAACTTCCTGCGGCCCATCATGTCGGGCATCGCCACCATCGTGTCCACACCGGTCCACGTGGGCCGGACGACCATCGTGGTGCAGACCCAGGTGGTCCGCGAAGACGGGAAAACTGCGGCCGTTACGACACAGACCCAGATGGTCCATCCAGGCTCCTGAGGAAGGTCGGCCTGCCCGCGGACTCCTCGGGCCCGTGGGTGGGAACGTCCCTGCCTCCACCGTCCTGAAGGGGGTGCCTGCGGCTAGCGGCCCTCGAACTCGGGCTGGCGCTTCTCGCCCCAGGCCCGGGCGGCCTCCCCGGTGTCCTGCGTTCCAAAGTTGACGGCCTGGGCCTGTCCCTCGGCCTCCAGGGCCTGGGACATGGACGTCTGGCTGCCGTTGTTCAACAGCGCCTTGCTCATGGAGAGGGCCAGTGGAGGACCGGCCGCGATCCGTGCCACCACGTCGGCCACATGCGCATCCAAGTCGGCCTCAGGCAGGATTCGGTTCACGAGGCCGATGCGGTCCGCTTCCGCGGCGTCGATCACCTCGGCCAGCAGGGCGAGTTCCTTGGCGCGGTGCAGGCCCACCCGCCTTGGCAGCACCCAGGATCCACCGAAGTCGATGGTGAGGCCGCGACGGGCGAAGATCTCCGAGAACCGCGCCGTGTCGGCTGCGTAGACGAGGTCGCACCCGAGCGCCATGTTCAGGCCGGCTCCGGCCGCCACGCCGTACACCTTGGCCACGACCGGGTGCTGGCACTCATGGAGCGCCTGGGCCGATGCCTTGATCCTGCGGAGGTTTCGCAGGGGGTTCACGGCCACCGCTCCGCCGGCCCGGTCCGACTGCTCGCCGACATCGGCACCAGAACAGAAGTTGCCTCCGGCTCCAGTCAGGATGACCGCCCTCACGCTCTCGTCTGCGGTCAGCTCCCTGAAGACCCGACCGAACTCGCTGAACAAGAACCCCGTCATGGCGTTCATGACCTCTGGTCGGTTCAGCGTCACGGTCACGACGTCGCCGTCGCGTTCCACGTCCAGCCCCTCGGCCCCTTCGATCACGCGTCCCACGATGCTCTTCCAATCTCCGTCGTCCCGTCGACTGACCATAAACCCTCGCCGAACGGTGCCACCCATCCAGCATCTGGAACGCCCCGTGGCAGAGAGCAGCCATGCCCGTCGGTAGTGTCAGCCCCATGGACCTGGACCTGACGGAGGATCAGGAAGCCATCCGCGACGTGTTCGCCGACTTCTTCTCCTCTGAAACCGGTCCCGAGCGGGCCAGGGACGCCGAACCGCTCGGATTCGACAGCCGTGCATGGGATCGTCTGATGGAGACCGGCGCCCCCGGAATGGGCGTCGGTGGGTCCCGCGGTGGCGGAGCAACGTTGGCGGACCTGACCGTCGTCGTCGAGGAGGCGGGCGCACACATCGCTGCCCTCCCCCTCGTCGACCACATGGTCGCCACTCGCCTGCTGGCCACGGTCGGTGTCTGCGACGACGACGTACTGGCAGGTACGACGATCGTGGGCCTGGCGATCCGACCCGCTCAGGACGGCACGGCCCGGACGGTTCCGACCGGTGCCGTGGCCCGACGGGTGGTGGCCCTCGATGGCGACACCCTTGTACTCGTCGAAGGCGACCCGGGTGCCCACCTGGAGAACCACGGCTGCCTGCCGTTGGCCGACAGGCCGCTGGCAGGGGCCACCGTGCTGGCCGAGGGCCCGGACGCCGTCGCCGCCTACCGTCGGACCCTGGACGAGTGGCGCACCCTGACCGCTTCGACGCTGGTCGGCATCACCCGTACGGCCCTGGACCTGGGCGTCGGTTACGTGAAGGAACGCCGACAGTTCGGACGGCCCATCGGCAGTTTCCAGGCCATCCAGCACCTGTTGGCAGACCTTCCCGGGCTGCTGGACGGCGCCCGACTCCTCACGGCGAAGGCGGCCTGGGCCGGCGACAGGGCCGTTGCCGGCCAGGCCGGGGTCGCCGACATCGGCGACAACGAGATCACCGACTTCGCGGCCCTGGCCTGCATGGCGCTCGTGTCGGCGGGCGAGGCGGCGACCACTGCGACCGACCGCAGCCTCCACGTGCACGGCGGCTACGGCTTCAGCGAGGAGTACGACATCCAGCTGTACTTCCGACGGGCACGTGCCCTCTCCGTGGTCCTGGACGACCCGGCCCGGGAATGCCGACGCCTGGCGGACCTCCTGCTCGCCGGGCCGTCCACCTCCAGCCCTTCGGGTGCCGGGTCCGACCGGAACAGCGTGCCCCACGGAGGCCCCGAACCAGGCGGAGACGCCGACCACCTGGCGACCGGAGCCACCCGCTGATGGACTTCTCGCTCAGCCCGGGGGCCGTCGAGTTCCGTGCCGAGGTGAAGGCCTTCATCGCCGACCACCTCACCACCGAGGTGGTCGACCAGATGCACGCCACCGGCACCTTCAACGACAAGGCCTTCAACGCAGCGCTTGCCGACGCCGGCCTTCTGGCCGGGGCGGTCCCCGGCTACGGCGACCGTGACCCCATCGAGCTCTACATCCTGTTCAACGAGCTGGAGAAGGCAGGTGCGCCCTACGACGGCCTGGCCGTCACGATGCTGGTTGCCGGCGTGGTCAACGCCGTCGGGACCGACTTCCACCGCAGCCGGGTCCTCGGGAAGCTACTCACAGGCCGCTTCAACTGCTGCCTCGGCTACAGCGAACCCGACCACGGCTCGGACGTGGCGTCCATAACCACGAAGGCCGTTCGCGACGGAGACGAGTGGGTGATCACCGGCCAGAAGATGTGGACGACCATGGCGCACGTGTCCGACTGGGTGATCCTGCTCACCCGGACGAACCCGGACGTACCCAGGCACAAGGGCCTCACCATGTTCCTGGTTCCCATGGACACCCCGGGCATAGAAGTCCAACCTGTCCCTACCATGGCCACCGAACGCACCAACGCCACCTTCTACGACGGCGTGCGCGTCGATGATGAATGGAGGCTCGGCGAGGTGGACGGCGGTTGGGCCGTAATGGGCGTGGCCCTGGCCTTCGAGCGAGGCGTCATGGGCGGCACCAATCCAGCAGTCCCCCTGCTTCGCCACGTACGAGACTGGGCCGGCGGGGCAGCCTCTCCCGACGGTGGAACCATGCTCCAGGATCCGCTCCTACGTGAGCGCCTGGCCCGCACCGCCATTGCGAACCAGGTCTCGCAGCTCCTGACCCTGCGGGCGGCCTGGATAGCCGCAACCGGTGGCCTGCCCGGCCTGGAGGGCTCCATGGCGAAGTTGTACGCCACCGGGCGCTACCAGCAGGCCGTGGGTTGGTTCCAGGAGATGGCCGGAGCAGAAGGCCTACTCGGCTTCGACGCCGACGGTGCTGCCGCCGACGGCTGGATCGACTACGACGCCAGGCATGCCCCCGTGACCACCATCTACGGCGGCACCACCGAGATCAACCGCAACAACGTGGCTGAACGCCACCTCGGCCTGCCACGCGACCGTTAGCCAGCGGGGGGCCCGGAGCCTCCGCTCTGCCGCCTCAGTCCAGCAGGCGGTTTCTCAGGTCAGCCAGCCGCTGGTCGTCGAATCCGAAGCCGGCGCGGAGCATGGCCCCGGCCCCACCCCAGTGGTCGTCCACGGCGGCCAACTGGGCCTCCACATACCCGGGTGCGACCTCCATGAACGGTCGTGCCAGCTCCAGGACCTCCTCGGTCATCCATCCACTTTCGAGCAGCGCCGCCGACTGGCTGGCACCGGTGGCGTTGCTCTCCAGGTAGTGGGCGACGATGGCGTCGCGCTCCACGCCCAGGGCCAGGAGTACGACGGTGCCGACCCAGCCGGCCCGGTCCTTGCCGGCCGAGCAGTGCCAGACCAGCGGCCACCGATCCTGGTCGGTGACCACGTCCACGACCCTGCGGAACACAGCCACCCGGGCAGGGTCGGTGACCATCGCCCTGGCGCCATTGGTGGCCAACGCCGCAGCGCGGCCATCTGCCCAGGCCGACCGGATGGCGACAGGGTCACCCTCGGAGAGCAACGCCCGGATGCCGGCACCCTGTCCTGAGTCGTCAGGGATGGGGACCGGGACCTGGTCGATGCCGTCGACCGACCGGTCGGATCCGTCGGCGGAGAAATCATGGTCCGTTCGCAGGTCCACCACCGTCCGGATGCCCAGGGCGACGAGCCGGGCCAGATCCGCATCGGTGGCCCGGGCCAGATGCCCGGACCGCCACAGGAGGCCGTGTGTGGTGGTGCGACCGTCAGCGGTTGGGAGTCCTCCGATACCGCGGAAGTTGTGGATCCGGTCCATGGCCGGCAACGTGTCCGCCGTCGGAGGTGTGTTCGGCATGTCCGCCATATCCGCCATGCTGACATGAGCCGGTCCGGTCGGACCTGTCAGGTGGTCGTACGATCTGGGAATGCCAGACCCCAGGTCAGACAGTCCCGCGGTGCTCCTCATCGATGACCCCCGGCCGGGGGTGAGACGCCTCACCCTGAACCGCCCGGAGAGGCGCAACGCCATGGACAACGCCTTGCGGGGCGCCCTCTTCGAAGCCCTCCGGGAAGCCGACCGCGATGACGCCGTTCACCTGTCGGTGATCCGTGGGGCCGGCACGTGCTTTTCGTCCGGCTACGACCTCGGCTCGGACCTCTCGGCTGACCGACCCTCCTACACGGCGGGCGGGGCGGGCTCATGGGCCCGTCAGGTGACCGACGGCTGGCTGTCTCTGTGGGACCTCGCAAAGCCGGTGATCGCCCAGGTCCACGGTTACGCCATGGCCGGTGGTTCAGAACTCGTCGCCGCCTGTGACCTCGTCTACCTGGCTGATGACGCCACCATCTCCCACCCGGTCCTGCGAGTGGCTGGAACGCCTGACTTCGCCGTGCACCCCTGGCTGGTGGGACTCCGAAACGCCATGGAGATGGTGCTCACCGGCGACGCCGTGGACGCCGCCGAAGCCGTACGGGTCGGCTACGCCAACCGTGCGTTTCCCGCCGGCGAACTGGACGACCGGGTACTGGACATCGCCGAGAGGATCGCCGGGGTACCGCACGAACTGCTGCAGCTCAACAAGCGCTGGGTGTACCGGGCCATGGATGCCATGGGCGCACGGACCGCTATGCGTGCCGCACCCGACCTGGGTGGGCTGGCCCGCCACGTGCCGGCCATACGGGAGAACCAGGCCAACCTCCGGGGTCGGATCAAGGACGCCGCCACCGAGGGCCGCGCTACCGACTGAACCCTCGAGTCAGGCTCGGGCAGCCGCCCGGGAGTCGCTCTTGGAGAGGCGGGCCTCAAAGGCCTCGGCCTGGGCGATCAGGGTGTCGGGAATGGCCAGGATCTTCTCCTGAAGTTCCGATTCCCGAGCGTCGAGTCCTTCGATGGCGTCGATCCGCCAGTGACGAAGAAGGGGCTGCACGACCTGCTCGGCGTGGATCCGCAGATTGTAGATTCCGGCTCGGGCAATGGCCACGGCCCGCCGGTTGAAGTTCGGAATCCCGGTGCCCGGCATCCGGAAGTCGACCAACGCCCGGTGGATGGCCGCCAGCACGGAGCCGGGTGCCTGCTTCAGCATCGCCGCGGTGACGCCCCGATAGAACATGAAGTGGTGGTTCTCATCGACCGCCACCCGGGTCATGACCTCGTGGGCGATCTCGCAGTCGGCCTTCACGCCGGCGTTGCGGTGGCTGATGCGAGTAGCCAACTCCTGGGCCGACGTGTAGGCGAACACCTCGACCGGACACGGCGAGTCGTAGGTCCAACCCTTGGTGACCGTGGCCACCCGCTCGTCCTCCAGCTGGGCCGGATCGCAGTTCCTGGTGGCTAACAGGTAGTTGCGGATGGCGATGGAATGCTGACCCTCCTCAGCGGTCCACAGGCGGGACCACTCGCCCATCGGTGACCCCTCATCGAAACTTCCAGCGATCTTGGCGTGGTAGTAGGGCAGGTTGTCCTCGGTCAGGAGGTTCAACTGCAGGGCCGTCCGGACCTCGGGTGACAGCGTGGCTTGGGACTCGTCCCACGGCTCATCACGGAAGCTGCGCCCCATCTCCCACGGCACCACGTCGTGGGCGTACCAGTGCTGACGACGCTCCCGATGCTCGTCCATGAGACGAACGATCTCGGGCTCGACGCTCGCGACCAGCTCGAACGATTCGGTGGTGTCTGTCACGGTGCTCCGATCAGGGAGGGGGCCGGCGGGGGGGCGGTCAGCATAATGCTACGGCCACCACCGACATCCTCAGACTGCGGCCGCCTCCACGGAGACTGCGGCAGCCTCCACGGCGTCGTAGGTCTTGTTCCGACGGAACTCCAGCAGGATCTTCTTGGAGGTCACCGCCAAGATGGCCCCGGCGAACATAGTCAGGAACGCTCCGGCACCGGTCACCACGTTCAGGTCCGAGACCCGGGCCAGGCTGGCGACCCAGACGATGCCGATGAGCGCCAGGCCGCCGCCGGCGGCTGCCACCGCGGCACTCCACCTCCACCTCCGATTCTCGTCCAATCCCGCGAGCCCCGAGGACGGAATGGTCAAGAGGGCGCCGACGGCCGCCACAGCGATGGCCAGCCGGGACAGCCCGGCCCCCTGATCGCTGTAGCCGTCAGTGATCGTCTTGGCGCCCCGACGGAACTTGTTTCGCAGCGACGTGACCTTGCTGGTGTTGGTAGCGGCCAACGCCGGGTTCTCCTTGGCCTCGGCACGGAGTCGCTCCATCTCCTCCACCAGTTCGGGGGGAAGTTCGGTGCCGACACGCTCGTCGTACGTCCACGCCGAGAACCCACCGATGACCACCAGGACCACGGCGAGGATGCCGACACCCATGCGACCCCAGGCAACCACACGCTCAAGCGGTCGGAAAGCCGAGAACGGGGCCGTCTGGAGGGCCAGTAAGGCACCGACGAGCATGACGGCGCTGGCCACGATGGCTACCATTGCCCCGCCTCCGTGGCTGTAGCCCTCGACGTCGATGTGGGGCGACGCCACCCAGTAGGTGAGTGATGAGATCAGCATGCAGGCCGAGGTGATGACCATTATGTCGGCCCCGAACCAGCGGGATCCCGACCGGACGGTGCTGGCCACCAGGAGACCGATGACCACCGTGCCCAGAATCTGGGTGTCCAGCAAGAGAGCCGAATCGCCACTGCCGACGCTGCCGATCACGAGCCAGCGGAGGAATACCGCCCCCACCACGGCCACCACCAGCGACGACCGCTGGTCCGATCGTCGGTCAATCAGTCGGTAGATCACTGCGCCAGCGGCTAGGGCCACCACGTCCTTTACACCCAGGAGGCTGGTCACCGGGGCCGCGGTGACACCCACCACGGCGATCACCCCACCGGCAGCCAGGTCGTTCCAAGTACCGCGAGTGACATCCAGAAGGTTGGTACGCCCTAGGAGGCCCACGGCGACCGCCCCGATGGCCACCACGAGGATGGCCACCACGAGGGCATCCACGCCCAGTGGGGATTCGAAGAGGTGGCCGAGGATCCCGGCGGTGAACGCCCAAATCCCGACGGTGCGCCAACGGAGTGGCACGGCCACCCTGGCCAGTCCGAGGACCAGGCCCAGAATGGCCGGAATGGTCAGGACCTCAATGGCCACTGCCCAGACGGCCTGCACCTCATGGCCCTCGAGGTTCGACAACGTCGTGTAGCCGTCGAACTGACCAAGGATCGGGTAGGCGAATACGGCGGCGAATACGCCGACCGCCGCGGCGGCCAGGCCACCGAGGCCACGGAGGCGCCCGATTCCCCCCGTCCAGGTCAGGCACGAGCCTGCGGCCATAACCGAGAAGAAGCCCATGAACAGGACGACAATGCCCGACCAACTACCACCGGAGGCCTGGTAGCCGTTGAACGACTGGCCGGCCAGGTCGATGTCGACCTCCCGCGAGTGGCTGGAGAACAGGCCCGCACCACTGCCCCAGGTCATGAGGGTGGAGAGCACGGCCCCTGCCCCGGCCAGGCCGACGATGGTCATGCCGAGACGCTCCCGGGCACCGGCGACGACCTCGTGCTCCACGTGGACGACCTTGGCCGCTTTCTGGTCATCAGTCTCGGCGGCCTCGATCTTCTTTAGAAGTTCCTCGGGATCCCGAAGGTTGGCCATGGCAAAACGGATCCGGGTCAGCAGGTTGTCCCCGCCGCCTTCCTCCGGCTGGGACAGCCGGTCGAGGACGACAGCCACGGTCCACAGGGCCAGGCCAGATGAAATGCCGAGGCCCACGTCGAGGTTCTGGACGGCCCGGAAGACCAGAAGGCCGAGGCCCGAAGCTCCCATGATGGCAGCGATGCCCACCATGGCGATAGCCAGCATCAGGGTCTGGTTGAGGCCCGCCATGATCGACGGCTTGGCCAGTGGTAACTGCACGTCGGTGAGCACTCGGAATTCGGTGGCGCCGTAGGCCCGACTGGCCTCCACCACGTCCTCCGGGACGTGCCGGATACCCAGGTTCACCATGCGAACTAGCGGCGGCAGGGCGTAGATCATCGTAACCATGGTCGCCGGGACGACACCGATGCTGAAGAAGAACACGAACGGCACCATGTAGACGAACGTGTGGACCGTCTGCATGGCGTCCAGAATCGGTCTGGTCACGTTCCATACCGAGTCCACACGCGCACAGACCACGCCGAGTGGGATACCGATCAGGGCACACAATCCGACGGCGACGAGCACCATGCCGATGGTCCGCATGGTCTCGACCCAGTACATGGCTCCGAGAAGGCCGCACATCATCAGCCCGGCGCCGGCCATGATGCCGATCTTCGGGGTCCGGATCAGTGATCCGAAGATCACCGTGAAGATGACCACCTGGTACCAGGGAATGCTCAGCAGGAAGTCATTGACAAAGTTCTCCAGGAGAAACTCGAACGGCCACTTGATGGCGTCGAGGAACCACTCGGCGTTGACGTCCATCCAGTCGACCATCTGGTCGAACCAGTGGCCGATCGGCAGCTGGAACTGGTCGAGAACCTTGGTCTCGGACAGCCCGACGCCCTCGGCCCGGCCCGTCCAGTCGCCCGTCTCGGCGGCGAGGATCCAACTCGCGGCGCTCACAGGAACACCTCCCGCTCGAAGCCATCTACCAACTGTTCGACGCGCCCCATCTCTTCCATGATCTCCCTGGGGTCGAGCTCGCCGACGATTCGACCTGTTTCGTCCAGGACGGCGATCGGGAGTCCCCGACCGGCCGCCGCATAGTTCTCGTTGAACCGTGCCTCAGCGGTCGTGGTGTCGAAGTCCGATCGCAGTACAGACGCCAGGTCGGTCGTGCCGTGGGCCAGTGCGGTGGCCGCATCGGTCATGGCCAGCAAGGCGGTGGGCCGACCGTCGGCATCACAGCAGAAGCCGCCCCGTCGGTCGCCGATGGCGTCCACGCATTCGGTGATGGTGCTGGACTGATCCAGGATGACTGGCTGGTTCATGACCTTGCCCACGTCGATGACCCGGCCCTGGTCGACGTCCTGCACGAACTCGGCCACGTAGCCGTCGGCCGGCTGAGTCAGGATCTCCTCGGGGGTACCGATCTGGATGACCTTGCCGTCACGCAGGATGCACACTCGGTTGCCGATCCGCAGCGCCTCGTTCAGGTCGTGGGTGATGAACAGGATCGTCTTGTGGAGTTTGGACTGGATGGCCATCAGCTCGTCCTGCATCTGGCGACGGATTAGCGGATCCAGGGCGCTGAACGCCTCGTCCATGAGCAGGATCTCCGGGTTGGAGCACAGGGCGCGGGCCAAGCCGACCCGCTGTTGCATGCCACCCGAGAGCTCACGGGTGGAGTTGAAGGCGTAGGCCTCGAGGCCGACCATGGCCAGGGCCTCGATGGCCGCCTCGTGGCGTTCCCGCTTCTCCACGCCCTGGACCTTGAGCCCGTAGGCCGTGTTGTCGATCACGTTGCGATGGGGGAACAGGGCGAAGTGCTGGAACACCATGGCCAGCTTCTCGCGACGGAAGGACTGCAGGGCCGCCCCAGTCAACTCCTGGACGTTGATGCCCTCCACCATGACCCGCCCGTGGGTGGTGTCGTGGAGTTTGTTGACCGTCCGGATGGCCGTGGACTTGCCGGAACCCGACAGGCCCATAACCACGAAGATCTCGCCCTTGTTGACCGAGAAGGAGATGTCGTGCATGCCGACCACGTGGCCGGTCTGGCGCTGGACCTCGTCCTTGCTCACCCCGGAGGAGCAGAGGTCGAAAGCGCGGCCCCGGGGGTTGGGACCGAAGATCTTGTAGACGTTCTCAAGTG
>ENA-ORXI01000751-ORXI01000751.1-sediment-metagenome-genome-assembly--contig:-NODE-751-length-27023-cov-28.131263_pt1 | contig 27023 bp, 20 predicted proteins | sample MGYA00237861_ERZ511468 | MGnify/ENA primary metagenome ERZ511468 (study PRJEB26299, sample SAMN06266213) | sediment metagenome | isolation source: Hudson Canyon methane seep mesocosm | place...
AGTTTGCTGTGGCCAAGCCATTTTCTAGATTTTCTATCGCATCAATGAGATCATTATTGCTCAAACCAGACTTTTTAATCCATTTATTGAACCATTTAGTAGATAAAATTTTCATAGCCAACTATACCACATAGTGATATAGTTAGTGCGCAATAAATACCTATCTCAAATCTTGTTCTCATGCTTTTCGTAGGAATGCAGTTTGTGATGCTGCGCGTTCTCATATAATACCAATCTCAATAAGTTTTATTTTAATCTCCTCATCCTAGCCTTCTCCAGCAGGAGAAGGAATAACAAGCGAATTTATTGGAATTGGTATAAGTTCCCACGGAGCCAAGGGAACGAGCAGATAGCTGCTTTTTCTGGGAGAAAGGCGCTAACGCGTAAAAATAACACTCGGCATTTTAACCGATTTATCAACACCCTCTGTATTCTGCCAAAAAATTTCTATTTCTTTTGTGGTATCAATTAAAGCATTAGCATTATCTTGACCTGCTAGATTTAAGTAAGCAATCAACTCACTCAGCCCTTTTTCCAATGGGTGTTCTTGGCATAAGGCTAATAAGGTAACTTGCTGTTGGTTTTGTAAAGCTTTACTAATACGCCTTTCTAACATTTCAATATCTATATAGTGTTGGCTATACAACAAATTGCTATTAAATTCGGCAGTACCAGAGCTGAGTTTTTCATCAGCAATCACTGGGCGACTAGGCGGGCGAAACAAGGTTCGCGAAATAGTTAAATCGATTGCGGCTTTGGTATCATCTAAATAAGCAAAATCTTTATCTTTCGGAGGCGTTTGTTTAATGCTAATGGCTGATTTTTCAACCTCATGAATAATCGCCATAATACGCTTATTCTCAAGCCATACTTGGTCATCTAAATAACGTCTTAATTGTTCGACTAGGCTAGAACTAGTGCGCTGTACTTTTTCACCCGCTTCGAGCAAATGATATTTCATTTTAGGTAATAACTCGTCAGGCTCACAACTTTTTACTTCTTCTAGGGCTAATACCTTTTGAATTAAATCATTGAACTCTTCTTGTTTAGCAGGCGACATCAATAAGCCCCAAAATGCCTGAAAACTTTTACCTTGATCTGAATCGCCTATGTCATCATGCTCGCCAAAAATATCATCTAATAAATCGCCTTTCTGCTTATTACTAATTGCAATTTTTTCACGTGTACTGCGATCAAGCTGACGAAAGTTCTCTTCTACTTGGCGAAAGTCTGTTAATAAGCTACGCGCCGTTTCTTCTAATTGATAAAAACGCTCTTTGACTTGTCGTGGGTCATAGCTAATCACTTCACCTTGTTGCAAGCGTGCAATTTCAGCATCTATCTCTGCCTTTTGTGATTCTAATTCAGCAATGCGCTGCTCAGGATCTGTTTGGGTCGTTTGTAAAATGGTGGCCAATAACTCAAACACGGTTAATAGCCGTGACTCTGTACCAATAAACTGCTTTTGTTCTAAACTGTGTAACCACTCTATGGCTTTTTCACTGGCAGGTGTTAAATCAAATTCTGGCTCATCACTATTTTCTGCATAATATTTACGCAAAAAGGCATTATCACCACTAGCCCAGTCAGTTAAATAGGCTTTCGCTGATTTAGGGTATTTGTTTTTGTGGATTTGACGCAGATGATAGAGTGTATCTTCTAATTTTTCAGTCAATTCTCGTTGCTTTAAAGAGCGATGATTAGGCAAAATAAAGACGCGATGAAAAAAACTGATTATGAGTGGTGCATTATCAGCGCAAAGTAAACGCCATGTTGAATGTTGGCGTAGTTTTAATAGGTAATCGTGGTCCATAATTTTATTGTAAATACACTGTCATAGTTATAGCTGGGTACTACCTACCCTTTTTAAATTTCTTTTTTACACATTTACGGTGAAAGCTATGAATAAATCTAAACTATTTTTATATTCATTTCTCTTCACACTATAAAAACGACTGAACTTATACAATCAACCTATGCATCATCGACTCTGCTTGACTCAAATAGCCACTGCCAAAAAGGTTCAAATGATTAAGGATATGATAGAGGTTGTATAAATCTTTGCGTTTTTTATAACCAGAATCTAACGGCCAGACTTTTTCGTAAGCCTCATAAAAATCCCGGCTATAGCCGCCAAATAATTCAGTCATCGCAATATCTGCTTCACGATCACCGTAATAACTCGCTGGATCATAAATAGTTGCCTGACCTTGATCGTCAGCTGAAGCATTACCTGACCATAAATCACCATGAAGCAAAGAAGCTTGCGGCTGATAGCTAGAAAAAAATAAAGGGACTTGCTCGTATAATTGAGCACCTAGATCTTGCAGCTCTCCTGCATAACCATTTTGCCTAGCTAAATCTAATTGAACTTGTAAGCGTTGCTTTTGCCAAAAATGCACCCAGTCATTTTCACGGTTATTTTTTTGTAGATTACTACCGATATAATTATCGTGATGCCAACCAAAATAAGCTTGTTGAACTTGATGAAGACGGCCTAATTGTTGCCCTAACTGCTGCTGTGATGAGCTAGATAAAGAACGTAAAGGCACATACTCTAAAACTAGAAAGGCATTATTTTCATTAACACCATAAGTAAGCGGCTTTGGAATACGCAAGGTATTAGTCTGTGCTAATTCTTGTAAAGCTAAAGCCTCTACTTCAAACATTGCTAGCAAGCTAATATTGTTTAATTTAACAAAATAGCTTTGCTCTGCACTTTCCAATCTAAAGACTTGGTTAATATCGCCACCCTGCATAGCTTCAACATTACTTAGCTTAAAAGGCTGACTGCTTGCCTGCTCAATACTATCAACTATCGTTTGCCACGCCTTCATAAATGCCTTTAAAATTCGTTAGCTTTGCTTCTAGCTGTATTAGCACTTGCTAAGTCACCTTGCTGTTCATGAATATCAGCAATTAACAGCCAGTTTTTCTTTTTTAATGTCGCATTACCTTCAGCTAGCAATGCTGACTTCTTTGCTAAATTCTCTGCAAGTTCAGGCTCACCCTGTTGTACTTTCAAAACGGCTAACTTATACAATAATAAAGCATTTCTGGGCTCTATGCGTAAGGCGCGCTCTATTGTTGCAACAGACTCATCAACATGTCCTTGTTGATAACTACTATCCGCATCTGCCAGCAAAGCAACGACGACATTAGAAGATTTTGATGGTGGCGGTGGCTCTACAATTTCTTGCTGCTTAAGAATAATTGGGGGTTGCACTACAGCTTTAGTTGTCGTTACTTTTACTTGCTTAACTGCTTTTTTTGAAGATACAACTTCGCCATAAACAGGTGCAGGCTTTTGCTTACCACTAAAACTACTACAACTTGTTAAGAATGCAATTAAACAAATTGAAATTCCATTTCTTTTAATCATGCTAATGATGTTCTACATTTAAAATAATTCAATCTCATCTCCACCTTTATCTTCACTATTTTCACATTGAGAGGCTAATATTATAGCTTCCTCTACTGATTTACCTTGTAAAATAGCATCAAACATAATTTTTTCTGATTCCATCGTATAGCCAACACGAATTTCATCTTGAAGTTTCTGCCATTCCATTGGGTTATATAGTAATTGTGGATTATCAACTATTTCCGACAACCCTAGTAAGTTTTCAGTAACATGCTGCAAGCACTGCTGCATGCGATCATAAAATTGAAATGCAACAATTGACGATTGCACTTCATCATTCGTATGTTGATAGTGCAGCATAATTTTATCTTTTTCAGGACTCTCTTCCATCCCTGATAAGACTTGGTTTATTCCAGATAAATGATCAACCATACTAGCAAAAGATTCTGCCAGCCTGGTCACTGATTCCTCTCCATCAAGTACACTTGAACGTACCTGTGTAGCTGAAACAGTTAATAATTTAACCGTTTCACGTACTTGGCTCCAATCTAAATCAGGTTGACCAGAACTTGAGTTTGAATTATTCATTAATACTATCTACTTAGAATTAAAAAACACTTTTATTTAAAGTGAACTATAGCTTAATCATAAAATTTACTGACTTTGATAAAGGTATTCTAAACAATAAAAACGGAAGCGCAATGCCTGCTTCAAGTTTTTAGTAGATAACACTACTTTTAATTCATAAATGCTCTACCCACTCATAAATTTCAGTCATGGCTGGGTCACACTTGCAACAACTAGTACCACAGCTAGCCCCCATATCTAGACGCCTAACCTTACCTTTACTGACCCATTTATTTAACATACCCCGCAATGCATCTGCATCCGTATCAAAATGATTAGCCATATCTAATAACGATAGTCGGTGCTGTTGCTTTAAGTAATCACGCAATTCAGACAAAATCATAGCTGCCCCTGACTTTGCTTTTCTCTACCCATCCACCATAAAGAAAAAATCACAGTAAAGAATAACGTTAACAAACCGGCAGTCCATAAAATAGACGCTTCTTTATGCTGAGTAAATGTTGCTAATTGGTAAAAAATTGTGGCTGTCATATAAGCAATACCTGTTGTCCAAGCAACCACAAATAGCGTCCACTTAGTCCCCGTCTCACGTTGAATTGCAGCTGTTGCCGCTACACAAGGGGCATATAATAAAATAAATAACAAATAGGCAAACGCACCCGCTTGCCCATCAAATCTTGCTTGCATTTCACCAAAGGTTCCATGACTTACTTCTTGATCTTCAGCAGCGGTATCACTATCACTTACATCACCAATATTAAGCCCAAGCGGGTCTAATAAATTATCAGCCACGGCCAACAAATTCTCAGGAATCGTTAAAACAGCATCGGTTAAAGCCGCTTTCAACTCAAAAGTATCAGCCGCTTGCTCATCAAGACCTTCATTTGCTAGTTGCGTGTATAAGGCATCTAAAGTTCCGACAACAGCTTCTTTAGCCAATACTCCAGTGAATATACCTACTGTTGCAGGCCAGTTCTCTTCTCTAATTCCCATCGGTTTAAAAACAGGCACTAACGTCCGGCCAATCTCACTTAAAACAGATTTTTGTGAATTTTCTTTTCCAAAGCTTCCATCGACACCCAACGAATTTAAAAAATTAAGCACTAATACCATGGGCACAATCACCTTCCCAGCATTAAACAAAAATGTTTTCATACGGTCCCAAGTACGTATAACAATACTTTGCAGGGTGGGTAAATGATAGTTAGGCAGCTCCATAATAAACGGCATTGAAGGCCCTTTAAATAAGGTATGACGCATAATTAAACCGGTCAAAACAGCAACAATAATTCCAAAAACATACAGAAAAAATACTAGATTTTGCCCGCCCACGGGGAAAAATGCTGCTGCAAATAAAGCATAAACAGGTAACCGTGCACCACAAGACATAAATGGATTCATAATATTAGTTAGAATCCTATCTCGCTTACTTTCTAAGGTACGTGTCGCCATAATTGCCGGTACATTACAGCCAAAGCCAACAATCATGGGAACAAAAGATTTACCGGGTAAGCCAATCATGCGCATAAAGCGATCTACTACAAAAGCCGCACGCGCCATATACCCCGAATCTTCAAGTAATGATAAAACCAAGAATAAAAAACCAATAATGGGAATAAAGGTAGCGACAACTTGAACACCACCTCCCGCACCATTCGCTACTAATACAATCAACCATTCAGGTAACGATAACTGAGTTAATACATGCGCTAAACCTTCGACAAAAAGTGCCCCGGCTACTTGATCAAAAAAATCAATGAAAGCACTGCCTATATTAATGGTGATCATAAACATCAAGTACATGATCAATAAAAAAATGGGGATACCTAAATAACGATTTAAAACCCAATTATCAATTTTATGGGTCATACCACGGCTAACTTCATTTTTTTTATTCACACAAAGGTGACTAATTTTATTCACTAAGCCATAACGCGCATCAGCGGCTAAAATATCGACTTCTTCTTGCGCTGACTGCTCGATAACACCTTCCAAGTCTTCAGCTTGTTGACTTAATTCATCTCCTGCAATTTTCCGCGCTAAAGTATCCCGCTCTAATAATCGAATGGCTAACCAGCGTAAGTCGCACCCCTCTTCAATTGCTTTAAGCTCTAATAGATCAGACAGTTCAGTGATCGCTTGCTCAATACTCGCGTGATATTCAACATTTAGGTAAGGAACTGGCTGGTCGATGACCGCCTGATTAATTTTTTGCTTTAATTCTTCCATGCCCTTTCTGCTTGACGCTGAAATTGCAACCACTGGGCAAGCAAGTAACTCAGACAATTGCTGTTGATCAATTTCTAAGCCACGCTGCTCAACCACATCAATCATATTCAGCACCACAAGCATTGGCACACGCATTTCTATTAACTGTGACGTTAAATATAAATTACGTTCAATATTCGATGCATCTAAAATATTAATGATTAAATCAGCATCTTTAGCGGCAACAAAATCTCTAGCCAATTGCTCATCTAAAGAAATATCATTATCAGCTTCTAAAGAATACGTGCCAGGCAGATCAATAATTGAAGCGACTTTACCTTTATACGAGTATTCACCTGTTTTCTTTTCAACCGTGACTCCCGGCCAGTTTCCTACATGCTGCCGTGAGCCAGTTAAAGCATTAAATAAAGTTGTCTTACCACAATTAGGATTACCAACGACAGCAACAGTAAAATCTATATGCATTAGACCTTCTCTATATTTAATATATCGGCTTCATCTTTACGTAAGGTCAGAGAAAAGCCTCTTAAAGTAATTTCTACTGGATCTCCTAACGGTGCAAAGCGCACAATTGAAAACTCAGTGCCTGGAGTTAAGCCCATCGCTAATAGACGCTTCCGATAAGTACGGCCTTTCTGAGTAAACCCAGTCACACGCCCTTTATCACCCATTGATAAGTCTTTTAAGCCCTGCACAATCATATCCATCTAATTAATAATCATTCTCATTAGTAATAGATGAATATAGCATATTCCTAGCTAAAACTCCTTTCTTTTCTACTGCAATAAGCCCTGATTACATTACAATAGAGCTTATATTAATACCTCATTTGTAACTTATGCTCACAGCCCTTGATCCCTTACAAGCAAACCAAGACTTCCCGCCTATTGCACGCGCTTTAACTGAGCCCGATGGATTGCTTGCCGTAGGGGGCTGCTTATCGACGACACGCATCATCAATGCCTATCGACAAGGAATTTTCCCTTGGTATAGCCATGACGACCCCATTTTATGGTGGTCTCCTAACCCTCGCTTGGTGATTTTTCCAAATAAGTTACATATTTCTAAAAGCTTAAAAAAAACACAGCGTAAACAAATTTTTCAACTAAGTTTTGATAAAGCATTTGCCGAGGTTATTCAAGCGTGCGCCTCACCAAGAGAACAAGAATCAGGAACATGGCTGACCACAGAAATGCAAAATGCCTATATTCGCCTACACAAAGAAGGCCATGCTCACTCTATGGAAGCTTGGTATCAAGGCGAATTAGTCGGCGGGCTTTATGGTATAGCAATAGGACAAGTTTTTTTTGGTGAATCTATGTTCCATACAAAAACTGATGCCTCCAAAATCGCCTTTATTAGCCTAATCCAAAATTTAGCTAATTGGGGCTACCAGCTCATTGACTGCCAAGTACACTCAGAACATTTGGTTAGTTTAGGTGCGGAGGAAATTCCTCGCACAGAATTTTCCACCTTATTACAGCACCACCGTAACTTGAAACCTGACATGACCGCTTGGCAACCATGATTTCTATTCCCCTATATCTCGATAACGAGCATGACTGTAGCTACCTAGCAGATCATCAATCACAATTTGCCTATATTTTTCCTGATTTCCAGCTCAGCACTGAAATTTATTCACAATTGATTGAGCAAGGCTTTCGGCGCAGTGGTAACCATGCCTACCAACCTTACTGTCAAAATTGCAAAGAATGCATTCCTGCTCGGTTAGCCGTCAATGATTTTCAAGCTTCTCGCTCACAACGTAGGGCTTTCAACAAAAACATAGATATACAGACTCTTATTAAGCCCGCACAATTTGAACAAGCACACTTTGATCTCTACCAAAAATACCAGAAATCTCGTCATGCTGATGGTGGCATGGCTGACAGCACAGAAGATGACTATATTAATTTTTTAGCAAGCGACTGGTGCAACACGCTCTTTGTAGAGTTTTCTTTTGATGGGGAATTAGTTGGCGTTGCAATTATAGACCTTTTAGATAATGCATTATCAGCTGTCTATACTTTTTTTGAGCCTAAATTTTCTTCACGAAGCCTTGGCGTTTATGCTGTTTTATGGCAAATTGAACATGCCAAATCACTCGGTTTAGACTGGCTTTATTTAGGCTACTGGATCTCTGATTGTCAAAAAATGTCTTATAAAACAAATTATCAACCTTTACAGGGATTAGTTGATTCTCAGTGGCAAGCAATTCCATAACTCACTGATGTTACCGAAAAAAGAGCCATCAGCTAAATAGTAGTCCTTTACAAAATACGGAATGAGAAAACAATCTAAATGCGAGCATACCGTAGCCCGTATGGAGGTACGTAATACGGGATAAACAGCGCACCGCCCCGCGTATTGCACAAACTTCATACGGGCTACTTGATGCTACATAATAATTTTAGGCTGAATTAACTTGATCTGCTGATGATACTGCTCAAGCGATAACACTCCACTCATACCTATTTTATTATGCTGCGCATCAAAAAAATAAGTTCTCGGCAATTCACCATACCAACGACTATCAACGGTATAGCGCAAAGCAGGAGAATTATCCTGTGCAAACCCCCACTGTTTTAAATCTTGTAACTGTTCCTGTTTAATTATCTGTTTCATTTCATCAAAATACTCAGGACCATCCACAGACAGCATCACGATATTTAGTTCAGAATACTGTACTTGAATTTTACGAATTAATTCCATTTCTGATAAACACGCAGAACACGTCACTGACCAGATCACAAGCATAAAAGGCTTATTTTTATATTCAGTAAGGATTTTCTGATAACTCTCACTTTGAAAGCTATTAACCACAACACCTTGCGCACTAGCACTACCCACCCAAAACAGAGCAGCTAACAGTATTATTTTGTAAATAAACTTCATCTAGTGACCTCTAGCATACGTAACCCTTCTAATTGGCTTAACCAAGATATAAAAACCTTCTCTTTATACACTAATAATTTTGGATACCCTGAAGACGATGACGTAGCAAATACTTGTTTAGGCGTTTGCCAAGTATGCCCTTCATCCAGAGACTGCTGAATATATATACTTGTTTGCTTACCATTAAATTCAGTCCACGCGAGTACTACGCGCTGATGCTCAACAATAACATCTGGGTGACTCGGTAAAAACTCTAAATTCCCCAAAGCCATTGGCTCCGAAACTGTCTCACCATAATCATCTGTTTGCGCATAAAAAATGCCTTGTCGTTTATTGCCTAGCGAAAACCAAGTTAAATGGCTTTTTCCCTGCTTATCTACCACTAATGCAGGACCATGCTCAGGACAAGCATCAATAACCCAATGATCATCAGATATTTGTTTAGGCTTAGCCCACTCACCTTTTATATTTTTTCTTAATAGCGCATGATCACGTGCGCCATCATTAAAAACCATACGCATTAATACCACCGGCAAGCCTTCCGGCGATAAACTTACCGCAGTACGACAACAACTACATACAGCATGTGAAACCAGTGAATTAGCTAGTGTTGTTGTTTCCTGCCCTGATGCTGTTGCATGGTATAAAGACAGTGTGCCACTTCCTAAAACACTATTTGTTTCTTGGTCACGTAAGTCATGCCAGAAAAAATGGACATTACCTTGGTTATCCAAAAGCATCTTATCCATATAATGCATATCGGTTAAAGCATGATCACTAATGAGTTTTGAACGGGAAAAGCTCTTTCCAAAATCATCAGAATAACTAAAATAACTCGTAGATTTCTGCTGTTCATCTACATAATAAAGCACATAAATACGTCCTTTATCTGTTACTGCAATAGCCGGTGGATTTTCAGGCCATGCACTTATTTTCTGAGCTAACTGATTTACCTTTACAGGCTGACTAAAGCTAACACCCTCGTCTTTAGAATAATCAACATAAACAAAGCCATCACCTGGAAGTACACGCCACAGTGTACCCTCCTCAGAAAAAGTCAGAGCTAATACATTCTTTTGTACGTTAACCGGTAGTTTATTAGTTTTTCCCGCCAATGTAACCTGGTACCCTGATAGCCCAGATAAAAATAAACATGCAACTAATTGAAGCATGTACTTTAGTTTTATTATCTTCATTAATAGCTATAAAAAAATCAATTAAAATTTAAGGTTAGTGCAACCAAGCACCACCTAATACCTAAGTCATTTACTGTAAAATTTAGCAACTAAAACCAGTAGTTCTAACGAGTCAGTCCACTAAAATACCCTGCTAATCTTAAATTATAAACGTCAATTTGACTAGATAATAAAAAGACCCTAATACTTTCGCAATCATACGCCTAATAAAGAGTATCGAGAGAGAAGCGAGGGATTAAAAAAACATTCGACCCTGAAAACCTAAAGCCTATTCCAAATGTAAGAAATGAAATAACAAACCATAATCAGGTGGATTTTAGACTAAACTTTTTAAAAAAATCATGGTACAACATCATAAATCTAGTACCAATAACCTAAGACTATTCACTCATACTATATAATTTTACCTCCCCCCCACCGAGATCATTGAAAATGAAAATACCTAAAGAAACAAAGAGAGTCATTCAAATAGTGGCTCTATTATTGGTAATAATAGGCGTCGTTTATATAAACTCCACCGCCACAATGACTATGGGTCATTTCCCTGGAAATGGCCGCTAACTTTTACAGATAAACAGTCAGTTAAAGCACACTAAACAAGGAATTAACAATGAAGATTGGCATACAAACATGGGGGTCTAATGGAGACATTCGCCCCATGATTGCATTGGCAGATGGGCTACAAAAAGCGGGGCATACCGTCACACTTGTTGTTTCTAGCCTAGATAATCGATCTTATGCTTCCGAATGCCAAGCCTTTAATATTCAGTACCAACAAGTGCCTAAAGTTATTCACTTCAATCTTGAGGATTTTGCGCAAAAAACATTTCGCATGAATACTGCTCAATGGTTAGTTGCTTTACTGGATACGGCTTTTTTCCCATACGAAAAAGAAATTTACCAAAGTGCGCAACAACTCGTAGAACAAAATGACTTAGTCATCGGACACCACTTTCTTTATCCTCTTAAAATCGCAGCGATTAAAGGTAAAAAACCTTTTTACAGCGTCACTTTTTGCCATGTTGTTATTCCTGTGGCAAGTCAAGCGCCTTTTAGACTACCAAACCTTGGAACTGTATTAAATCCATTACTGTGGCAGCTGATGAGCGTCATATTTGATATGATTTTAAAAAAGAAATTAACTCGATTATGGAACTCTGAACAACTCCCAAAAATAAAACATGTCTTACCCGAGTTACTTTGTTCTGATAGTCTCAACCTAGTGGCGGTCGATCCCGTGTTTTGCCCGACCTTTTCTGAATGGCAACCGCAACACCATGCCTGTGGATTCCTTAACCTACCAACCGAAAATGATAACTGGTCTATTAATCCTGACTTACAGGAATTTCTTAATACTGGATCAGCTCCCGTCTACATGACCTTTGGCAGTTTACAACAAGCCGTCCCCGAATGGAGTATGAATTTATTTATCGAAGCATGTCAGCTAGCCGGCTGTCGAGCTATTATTCAAACAAGCTCCGCTAAATACCCTGAAAATAGCCAACAAGAAAATATTTTCTTTATCGGTAAACATCCGCATCAACCGCTTTTTAAGCACTGCTCAATGATTGTGCATCATGGTGGTGCAGGCACAACGCACTCTGCATCAATCAGTGGCTGCCCTTCTATTGTTATACCTTTTATGGACGAACAATCATTTTGGGCTAAAACATTAGAAAATAAAGCAATAGCACCTAAAGTGCTACCCGCTAACAAAGCTAATGCCCAACAATTGGCAATACGCATAAAAGAGGTATTAGAAAATAAGAACTACCGACTTAATGCCAATAAAATTGGAGCGACTATTCAATCACATAATGGTGTTAAAAAAGCAGTAAAATTAATTGAACAAACTTTTTATGACGAAAAAAACAATATGAGTACCTCTACTTAGAAAATAGGGAGTCATACCTAGATTTGAAGTGAAACTGGATAGCAACCACGCCGGGTGCTGGAATTGACTGTAACTAATTGAAGATGAAAAATAAATATTATAAATAGGCGGAAAGAAAGCAACCTTCCCACCTTTAATCTAAAGTACCAGTATTAATGGCTATGTCACCATTACATGTGGATTTTTTGATTTTTTGTTTTTAAAAGCCCTCTCCGAAGGGGGAGTGTGAGGTAAGGGGAAATAGAAAACATGTTGTCAACATACCTTTGTAGCAGTTAAGAGTAGCTGAAAAAAACTTATTTTCACGTCTCCCCACCCAACCCTCCCCAGCAAGGGAGGGCTTTAAGAGCTTATTTTCTCTTCCACACTTAACGGTACATAGCCCTATTAATGGTGGACTAGCAGACGTTTTGTTCTAATAATACTCTAGAAACTTACACTGCCTTGTAGCCAGAATTTATGTACATCATTAGCGCCTACTTTAGTTGAATTTCTACTATCTGCATCATAGTATGCGTATTTAGCTAGTAATTGATAATGCTTACCAAATTTCTTAGTGACTAAGAAATCAAATTCATTACCATAATCAATGCTGTTAGTCACACTTTGAAAGTTATGATAGACAAACATTAGCTTAGTGCCTAAAACCTTCCCGCCTAATGATGCATTCACATCACGTACCCCATCTTTTGGTGTTGCTAAAAACTGATCAGCCCAACCTTGGAACTTATGGTTTGTACCAAAAGGTGTTTGAAACGCTTGTGTGCCATTAGCACCTAATTCTTCTACACCGGCTTTAGCCGTTAGTCCTATAAAACTTGCACCCCCCATTAAACTATAACGGCCTAAAGTAAAACTGTTTGGGTTATTAGCTAAGTTAGTTTGGAATCCATATTCAGCTCTGTAATGCAATTTAACTTGTTTATTAATTTTTGGAGAGCCTGTGACTGCAACACCATAAGTTTGGGCTGATCTTCCCGCTTGTCCTGCATCATAATCAGATAGCCAGTAACCATACCCGTGAATTTTGGCAATATCTCGAATTTTAAAATTAATATTTGCAAAAGGAAGCTGTACAGCATCATCTTGTGACCAAATATTTTTTACATTACCAATATAACCAACTTGAGCGGTTAAATCATTATCTAAAAAGTTGGTTGTTATTAATGCAGCATCATAAGTTTGTTCCATTTGACGCCAACCGACATTACCAATAAAACGGGAATCATTAACAATAATTCGCTGTCTACCCCCTTTAATTTCTAGGTGTTCAATGCCTTTATAAGTCATATAGGCTTGGTTAAGCTCAGCGGCTTGTGGGTCAGCTACTACTTGCCTGCTAGGATCACCTTTCCAGTCAGCTTTTGGAGCATGATAATCCCCTTGCATCGCAACATTACCTTCAAATTCAGCAAAGGCTTGTAAGCCATGAAACTCAGGGGTTAAATAACCTAAACGTAAACGCAAGGTATTTGCATGGGCCGTTTCTTTACCATTATTAGCCACATCAGCTAATTCATAACGGTAACGTAAATTGACTTTAAACTGACCATATTTTGCATCGTCCTGACCTAGCTTAAAGGCATTTTCGATAGGTTTATCAAATTCATAAGCAGCCGCTGGCTGCATAAACAGAGCCGTTAGCACGGCAGAGGATAGAGAGGTGAGCAAGTATTGCTTTGACCTTTTTCTAGATGGCATAACTAAATTCCTAAAATATAAAAATTAATGTGCTTTATCGCATTCAGCTAAAAAAGTTAATAAGCTTTCACGATATTTATAATAATCTGGGTGTGCTAATAAACTTTTTCGAGTTCTTGGCCTAGGTAAATCAATTTCTTCAATTTTTCCTACTTTTGCATTTGGCCCGTTGCTCATCATAACAACACGATCAGCTAATAAAATAGCTTCATCTACATCATGAGTAACAACGATGGCAGTCACTTGAGTACGCTGCCAAACTTCCATTAAAACTTCTTGTAATTCCCATCTCGTTAAGGAATCCAACATTCCAAACGGTTCATCAAGTAATAATAACTTCGGCGATAAAGCAAAGGCTCGTGCAATACCAACACGTTGGCGCATACCATTTGACATATCACCTGCTTTTTTAAATAGAGCGTTACCTAAGCCAACACGCGTTAAATAATATTCAACAATATCGTCACGTTCTGTCTTATTAGCATGTGGGTAAACTTTCTCAACGCCTAATGAAACATTCTCAAAAGCAGTTAACCAAGGAAATAAACTGGGTGCCTGAAAAACAACACCACGGTCAGGCCCGGCGCCAGAGACTTCTTTATTATCAAGAATAATACCGCCTTCTGAGACCTCATTAAGCCCAGCAGTCATAGACAAAACCGTAGACTTACCACAACCAGAATGTCCAATAATAGAAATAAACTCGCCTTTCTTTACATTTAACTCAAAGCCATCCACAACTTTAACAGTACTATTACCATCAGGCGTTGGATAAATTTTTGATAACTGTGAAAATTGCAAATATTTAGGCTTTCCATTATCAGCAACCGATGATTTTAAAGCAGAACTGTCCTTTTTCCAATCATTACTCGTATTTGGACGTACATCCGGAAGCATAAGGTCTGAATCTCCACCTTCTTTATTAGACTGCTCAATACCAATATCCATAAGGTATTTTGTAATTTCACCACGTAAGCGTTTAAATTCTACGTTATGGTTGAGTGCTGTCCGGTCCCTAGGGCGATCAATGTTAATATGAAAATCAGGACCTAAAGTCGCATCTGGGCCTGGGTTTAATGGAATAACTCGGTCAGCCATATAAATAGCTTCATCAACATCATTGGTAATTAAAATAACGGTTTTCTTTTCTTTTTCCCAAATACTTAAAATTTCATCTTGTAAGTTACCTCTAGTCAATGCATCTAAGGCACTTAAAGGCTCATCTAATAACAATATATCTGGATTTGCAGCGAGTGCTCGAGCAACATTAACTCGTTGGCGCATGCCACCGGACAATTCATTAGGTTTTTTATCCATGGCATGCCCTAAACTCACCATTTCAATATACTTTTTGGTATGGTCGCTACGCTGTTCCGTCGTCCAATCTTTGAAGATTTCATCAACCGCTAAAGCAACATTTTCAAAAACGCTTAACCAAGGCATTAACGAGTAATTTTGAAAAACAACACCTCGATCAGGTCCTGGCGCTGTAATCTCTTTACCTTGCTTTAATAAATCACCCGAACTTGCCTCAATAAGGCCCGCAATTGCCGAAATTAACGTTGTTTTTCCACTCCCTGAAAAACCAACAATAGCGATAAACTCACCTTCTTTCACATCCAAATTAATATTTTTTAAGATGGATGTTTCATTTTTTCCTTCACCATAAGATTTACAAACATTTTTTAACTCCAGTAAAGGAAAGCTTGAATCATTTGAAGGTAATATTTCCCTTATGACATCTTGTTTAGCTGCTGACATAATTAACTCCGCCTAAAGATTACTATCAAAAGAAAAAACATTTTGTAACGATTGCATAATACGATCTAATGCAAACCCAATAATTCCAATAGTGAAGACTGCCACCATAATTCTACCTAACGAATGGGCACTACCATTTTGAAACTCATCCCATACAAACTTACCTAAGCCTGGGTTTTGCGCTAACATTTCAGCGGCAATTAATACCATCCAGCCCACCCCTAAAGATAAACGCATCCCTGTAAATATATAAGGCAAAGCTGAAGGTAAAATAATCTTTCTAATTTGTGTACTCCAGTTTAGACGTAAGACTTTACCTACATTCACTAAATCTTTATCTATAGAAGCAACGCCAACAGCGGTATTAATTAATGTCGGCCATAATGAACATAAAGTCACAGTAATAGCGGAAGTTAAAAAGGCTTTTTCAAACCATGAATCATCTGTAGTGACATAAAGAGCACTAACAACTAAAGTAACAATAGGTAACCATGCCAAAGGAGAAACTGGTTTAAAAATTTGTATTAGTGGGTTAATAGCAGTATTAAAAAGAGGACTCATACCACATACGATTCCCATAGGAACTGCGATTAAAGTTGCAATAATAAATCCTGCAAACACCGTATATAAACTCGTAATAATTTGATCAAAGTAAGTTGCCTTACCCGTGTAAGACCGTATCTTTACTTTGGCATCAGGATTTTTTGCTAATTTTTTTGCGTTACGTACTTCTTGGCGTTCCATAAAAGCCACTTCTTTCAAGCGTTCTTCTTTATGGTCGGAGATTAATCCCTGTACTTCATACCAAACCGCTGAAGGCCCTGGAATAGCACCTAAGCTAGTTTGAATTTTGGAGGCAGAAGCGCCCCATAATCCTAAGAAAATAGCAAAGGCTAAAATGGGAATCCCCATAATAAACCACAGCTGCTTCATTTGCTGAGAAGGGTTTTCACCTGCGGCAATTTTTACCAAAGGGACAAACCAAGTAAGCCCTGTAATATTAAAGAATTTTATAAGTTTATTGGTCATCGTTAGACACCTATTTTGCGGCGTTGCATAAATAATCGCTTGTCATTTAAACAGTAAAAAAAGGGTACATCCCTGTACAAAAGTGATATCCATATCAAAAGACACTACATGAGAGAACTAATAAATTATTCGACTATTTTCCCGTTGGTAACAACTTGCTTACCTTTTAAACCAATAGTGAATTTTTCTAAATAAGCATTTGGAGCTGTGCCGTCATAAACAATATTGTCGATAAAATGTTTTTGTGGTGCTTTAAAGCCAGTTTCCCCTATTCCAGGAAAATCAGTTACTTTAGCTTTACCTTCAGCAACTAATTCTTTTGCTGCTTTCATATAAATATCTGGACGGTAAACTTTTTTTGCTATCTCCATAAACCATGCATCTGTTTTAGGCTCATTTATTTGTCCCCAACGACGCATTTGCGTTAAATACCAAATGGCATCACTGTAATAAGGGTAGGTTGCATTATTTCTGAAGAAAGTGTTGAAATCAGGCATAGGACGTACATCGCCTTTTTCATATTCAAAAGTACCGGTCATGCTGTTTGCAATCACGTCGTAATCTGCACCTACATATTTACTTTCAGAAAGTATTTTTACTGCTTCTGGACGGTTTTTGTTGTTTTCAGCATCTAGCCAGATTGCTGAACGAATCAAGGCTTTGACGACAGCAATATGCGTGTTTGGATATTTATCTGCCCAGCTTTTGCTTACACCAAATACTTTTTCTGGATTGTCTTTCCAAATTTCGTAATCAGTGACAACAGGAACACCGATGCCTTTAAATACCGCTTGTTGGTTCCAGGGCTCACCAACACAATAACCATAAATCGTACCGGCTTCCATGGTTGCTGGCATTTGTGGTGGCGGTGTGACTGATAACAAGGCATCCGCATCAATTTGTCCACTAATATCTTGAGGTGGAGAATAATACCCCGGCTTAATTCCTCCGGCAGCCAACCAGTAACGTAATTCGTAGTTATGCGTTGATACAGGAAATACCATGCCCATATTAAATGGCTTACCCGCATCTTTATATTTTTCTACAACAGGTTTGAGTGCACTTGCTTTAATGGGATGAACCGGCCTATTCCCTTCCATTGGAATATAAGGTTTCATTTGTTTCCATATATCATTGGAAACAGTAATCGCATTACCATTTAAGTCCATACTGAACGCAGTAATAATGTCGGCTTTAGTTCCAAAACCAATGGTAGCACCTAAAGGTTGTCCCGCTAACATGTGCGCACCATCTAGCTCACCATTAATAACTCGATCTAATAGTACTTTCCAGTTTGCTTGTGCTTCAACCTTTACATAGAGACCCTCATCTTCAAAATAGCCTTTTTCGTAGGCGATAGCTAAAGGAGCCATATCAGTTAACTTAATAAAACCAAACTTTAAGTCTTCTTTTTCAAGATTTTCAACCGCGTTTGTAACACCGCTAAACGTCATCGTTGCAGTTGTTAATGCAATACTTAAAGCGGTCGCTAATTTTTTTAATGGAAATTTCGTGGTCATCTTTATACCTATCCTTACTATCAAATAATAAATTTTGAGCAAAAAAAAACGCCTACGAACAATACGCATAAATAATATGCATATTGCTTGTAGACGCCTTTGTCTTATCGGTTCAACGTTGAACCTTTATATACTTAACAAGCTCCGCCATTGGAACTGTTTAGTTAACTTAAAGCATAACCTATGCCAACATTAACTTTTCACTTAAAAAATATTATTTCTAAAAAATAATCAATAGGTTAAGTTACTTCCTCTAAAATGACATTCTTGATTCTGAAGTATTGCTATGACTTATAATGGCGCATATAACTACTTGAACGCACCAAAAAGATTAACAGCCCAGCAACGTACTTATTTGATGCTCTACCTAAGCAACTATTAACTGCATAATCGTATTTTCTAGTTATATGGCGACTGAGAACTCAGGATAAATCACTCTGGCATAGAATATGCTTTAATTATAGTAAGAACCCAACTATTAATAGTCCAGAGAATACTATGTCAAAAATGAGCCATATCAATGTAATTGAAAATTATGAGCTGCATCACAATGCAATTCATACTATTTTATCCTCTATTTTAAGCTGCTTTGCTGATGAAAATTTATTTAAGCAAGACCAAAGTGACCTGAAAGCTATGCTCAATTCATTATGTAATTACTACCCCTTTATTAGCTTACTGTTCCTGCTTGATTCCAACGGAAAGCAATTATGCATGAATGTCCCTGGAGCAAATTTTAAAGACCAGCCCAAATCAGGTCGTGGCACCGATAGAAGCAAAAGACCTTATTATATCTTGGCCATGCAATCTGATGCAGCGACTGTCACAGAACCCTATCTTTCCAGCATAAAACGTGAGCTATGCCTGTCGGCTAGCTTAAAAATTTGCAACGAGGAAGGAGAGGTAATCGGTATTATTGTCCTAGATGTGGATTTGTCAGAAATTCTGTCTTTTTTAACCGGAGAAAGCAAACGCATTCATTTTGAACCCTACTTTAAGACTATGTACTCTCTGATAGTTCTGGGCTTACTGGCTGTTTCAGTGATTTTATTATATGCATCTTTAAGAGAGTGTATTTCTGTTGTACAAGCTTTATTAAACAAACCTGACGAAATTGTCATGCCCTTTGGGGTCGTCATTTATTTAACCTTAGCGTTAGCCATTTTTGATTTAGCCAAAACAACATTAGAAGAAGAGGTTTTATTATATAAGGATATTTTACGCCACAGCTCTACTCGACGAACAATTACCCGTTTTGTTGCCGCAATTATAATCGCTGTTTCCATTGAGGCCTTATTAATGATTTTCAAATCTGCTTTACATGGAGGTGAGCATATTTTAGATGCTGTTTGGGTTATGGTCGCATCCGCTATATTACTATTATCTCTAGGAGTTTATGTCTACCTTGGAAGTAAAGCAGAAGTATTATTAGTTAAGAACCGTTAAACAAAGAATATTGATGCTGGAATAATTTTAATACGGGTTATTCCAGCAATTCAACCATTGATATAACATTTTTAGCCATCTCTGATATCGCAATATTACGATTCATCGCTAGCTTTCTAAGGGTATGATAGGACTCATCTTCAGACAAGCCTCTCGTTTTCATTAAAATGCCTTTCGCACGATCCATAAGCTTACGCTCTTCAAGCTTGGATTTAGTTTTTTCCAACTCATCTTTAAGTAGTTTTTGCTCACTAAATCGAGCAATAGCAATATCAATAATAGATTTTATACGCTTACTCTCACGTCCATTAACGACATACCCACTCACACCTGACTTAATTACCTTATCAATAACTTTAGTATCAACATCATCAGAAAAAAGAACTATTGGAATAGCGCATGCATTATTAACGTCTAAAATAATTTGTAACAACCTTTCATTCGGTTCATTAGTATTAAATAAAATCACACTAGGATTATAAGTACTTACAATCTGCGAGATATTGAGCCCACCAAAATCAACTGTGATCGCAGAAATCCCTTGCTTAAGCAATATATTCTCTAGCTCTTTATTATTTTTCGTTTGCTCAATGATTAAAATATTCATTATATTCATAGATAAATCAGCCCACCTAGCTTATCAATAAACAAATCAAAGCACAGTGTATACCACAAAAATATTTATCTTATATTACATATAATTACGATTACTTTTAAGTCAAAATAACATGTCCCTGCACCACAGATGTGCATAAACAATAAATTACTATATCACTGGCACCACTTAGTACTTCCTAATTACGTAGCCCGTTATGGATCTTGTCTGACAGGAGATTCGCAGAACCCATTCCTCGCATGCCGTAAACTTCATATGGCCTATATGCAATTTATAGGCTTTTAAAGGTGGCTGACGCTCTTGAGGGTAATCAAATAGCGATTTACTTAAGCTGACTATTACCCCCCTATAACGCCTTTAAATTAAGGTTAACAATCATTTTTTCTTAGCACACTGAATGTATTAGTTGATATTACACGCTAGCTAAGATACCCTCGTTAGTTAGCTACCTAACTACTTTTTACCTAAACCTAGGCGATTGGTTTATTATGACTTATTCAATAGAAATTTTCCCATGGAATGAAAATTTCAATACAGATATTACAGAAATAGATGAGCAACATAAGGTGCTTGTTGAGATCATTAATCAGCTAGCAACTCACCTTGGAAACAACTCAGACCGTGATGTATTAGATGAAACATTCAAAAAACTAGCAGACTACGCCACCTTTCACTTTAAATCTGAAGAGAAAATATGGGAAAAATACTTCCCTAGTAATTCTAGCTTGAAAGGCCATAAAGAAACTCATAATGATTTTTTAAAAGCTGCACTCAATTTTAAAATAGAACAGTCAAGCAAACCCAGCAATACAGTTATAGAGAAAGTATTATCCTTTCTAACCCATTGGCTTGCCCATCATATCCTAGACAGTGATATGCGTATGAGTAAGATAATTTCTGCTATGCAGACTGGGTTATCTTTAGAAAGCTCACAACAAAAAGTTGATAAAGAAATGTCTGGGGTTATGAGTGTTATGCTCGATACGACACTGGCGATGTATGACCACCTATGCACACGAACGTTAGAATTAAATCGTGAGGTCAGAAAACGCCAGAAAATTGAAAAAGAACTATGTCTCGCTTCGAGTGTTTTTGAAAACACTTTAGATGGCATTTGTATTACAGATACAAACAATACAATTGTCCGTACTAACCCCTCTTTTTACCGAATTACTGGTTATAAGCCTGAAGAAATCATAGGAAAAAACCCACGCATTCTCAGCTCAGGAAAACAAAGCCCTGAATTTTATAGCCGTATGTGGCAAACCATTAATACTGATGGTTATTGGCAAGGGGAGATATGGAATCGCAGAAAAGACGGTGAAATTTACCCTGAACTATTAACTATTTCTCCAATAGTTGATAACAATAAAAAAATAACTCACTACTTAGGCTTATTTAGAGATATTACCAGCACTAAAGAACAACAAACACAACTTGAGCTAATGGCTCATTATGATGTCTTAACACAACTACCTAATAGGCTATTGCTGACCGATCGATTTACAAGATCTATCGCCCATTGTAAACGCACTAATACTCAACTCGCTGTATGCTTCTTAGATCTTGATGATTTTAAACCGGTTAATGATAACCATGGTCATGAAATAGGTGATCAGTTACTAATAAAAGTAGCCGAACGAATAAAAAATACGATTAGGGATGATGATACTGTTTCTCGACATGGCGGGGATGAGTTTATTCTTTTGCTTGGGGATATAACCTCGTTTACTCAATGTACTCAAACATTAGACCGCTTAATCCAGTCCTTAAGTCAGCCCTATTTAGTTGATAAGCTATCAATTACTATCAGTGCTTCAATTGGTGTTAGCTTATACCCAGCAGATAATAGTGACCTAGATACCTTAATGAGGCATGCTGACCAAGCTATGTACCAAGCTAAACTAGCAGGACGCAACCAATATACTTTATTTAATACAGAGCAAGACAAACTCATCACCCAAAAGCACGTTGACCTTCAGGAAATTGAACATGCTTTATTAAATAATGAGCTGTGTTTGTACTACCAGCCTAAAGTTAACATGAAAATAGGAGAAGTCTTTGGAGCAGAGGCTTTAATTCGCTGGATACACCCCGAAAAAGGATTAATTCCACCTTTAAAATTTTTACCGCTTATCGAAGGTACAAATCTAGAGGTTTTAATTGGTAACTGGGTTATTAATGAAGCTTTACATCAGCTTAGTACGTGGGTTGCTCAAGGCATTAAAATAGAAGTAAGTATTAACATTTCTTCTTATCACTTGCAGTCCCCTGACTTTATCAAAACACTTGACTCTACTTTAGCGGCATACCCCACAGTAAACACGGAATACTTACAATTAGAAATTTTAGAAAGTAGTGTACTCAGTGATCTGCAATCGGTCAGCAAAATCATCCAAACATGTATAGATTCTCTAGGGGTTAATATTGCCTTAGATGACTTTGGTACCGGCTACTCATCACTAACCCACTTAAGAAATTTACCCGCTAAAACAATTAAAATTGACCAGACTTTTGTTCGTGACTTATTAGATGACCCTAATGACCATGCCATTATTGATGGTATTATCGGCTTGGCTCACTCTTTTAACCGTGAAGTCATTGCAGAAGGCGTTGAAACAATTGATCAAGGTATTATGCTTCTGGTGATGGGTTGCACTAAAATACAAGGGTATGGTGTTTCTAGGCCTATGCCTGCTGATGAAATCCCACAATGGCTACAACAATACACAGTCAATCAAGAATGGATTAGCTGTGCTAACAAAACCCGCACCACTAAAGAAAATAAAGTTAAATTATTCAGATTAGCTGTCAAACAATGGCAAAAACAATTTGAGAATAATATTCAGTCACTGCCTGAAGAGATTAAAAATTGGCCCATAATGAAAAAAACAAAATGTCATTGTGGTATTTGGATAAAGCGCGCTATGCAAGAGCAACTTTTTGAAGATACCTGGATTAATAAGCTAGATATCGCTCATGAATCAATGCATTATATTGCAGATGACTTATTCAAAAAATACCAGCAAGATAATTTTACTGAAGCTAGAGGCGGGCTCAAACAATTCAATGAAGCCATAATGAAAATGAGTACCATCATTGGATTATGCGAGTAAAGCTAGTTAGTTATGAAAAAATCACCCGTATTTACTTTCTCTCTAGCAGTATAGGTATCTACACAACTTGGGCATAAAAAAGTCCTCCCTTGCTGGAGGGTTGGGTCGGGAGACAGTTAGAATACACTGTTTGCTTTAGTGACTCATGTTACGCAGCAATTGAATGCTTTCACTCTCATGAAATACAACAAGGAGCGTAGCATCAGAACCGTAGCCCGTATGGAGGCACGGAATACGGGATAAACAGCGCATCGAAACCCCGTATTACGCAAGCTTCATACGGGCTACAGGTTCTTTTTGAACCTCCACTTACCTATTAATCACTGATGTTACACAGTAATTGAATGTTAAGGAAATACAATCTGGAGAAGGCTTTAAGACTTGTGTAGATACCTATGCTCTAGCAGAGACGCTTAAACTAAGCATTATAAAAATCAAGATATTACATACAAAATAATTCCGCTTATTTTAGCGCTTTTCACGGTTCCTTACTTTTCATTAGTCGTGCCAGCTACAGCCCACCCTCTTTCTATTAGCTTTATCCCCACTTAGTTTAACCACTATTATTATATTTTTATAATATAATAATGTATTTATGTATTGCGTCATCATTTATTATGGCTATGTCACCGTTAAGTGTAGAAAATACATTAGTTCTTAAAGCCCTCCCTTGCTGGGGAGGGTTGGGTGGGGAGAGGTTAAAATAAGTGTTTTAGCTTGTCTTAACGGCTTACTATTTCCCCCCACCCAACCTCCTCCCTTTGAAGAGAGCTCTTAAGAACAAAAGTAATTAAAAAATCCACATGTAACGGTGACATAGCCTTTATTATTGCGTACATAAAAATAGTCACAAAATCATAGTCAACTCATATAAAAGGCAAAACAATGAAAGTTATTATTATAGGTGGAGTAGCAGGTGGAGCAACGGCAGCAGCACGTATTAGACGTAATGATGAGACGGCTGAGATTATTTTAGTCGAACGTGGCCATTATATTAGTTTTGCCAACTGTGGGTTGCCTTACCATATTTCAGGCACCATCTCAGAGCGCGAACAATTACTAGTGACCTCTGAAGAAACGTTTACAGACCGCTACCAGGTTGATGTACGTAGTGCGACAGAAGCAATGAGTATTGATCGCACTCATAAAACCGTTCGCCTCCGTGACCTAGAAAGTGGCAACGAAACTGACGAAAGCTATGATAAATTACTACTCTCTCCAGGTGCGACACCTATCCATCCTAAATTACCTGGAATAGATTCACCCAGAGTTTTTAGTCTACATAATATCCCTAATCTTGATCAAATTATGGACCACCTTAATCATCATACAACACGGCGAGCGGTTGTTATTGGGGGTGGATTTATTGGTATCGAAGCAGCTGAAAACCTAAATGACCGAGGTATTTCTACTACTTTAGTAGAAGGCATGGACCAAATCATGGCGCCACTAGATTATGAAATGGCTGCTATCGTGCATTCTCATATGCATGATAAAAATATTGAATTATATTTGTCAGACAAAGTAGAGCGCTTTGAAGATAAAGAAGATTTCACCCTAGTGTACCTTAGCAGTGGCCGCCGCATTCATGCTGATATTATCATTATGGCGATTGGTGTACGCCCAGAAACAACACTCGCTAAAGCAGCAGAATTAGAATTAGGCTCTACAGGTGGAATTTTAGTCAATGCTTACCTACAAACTTCAGACCCTGACATTTATGCAGTGGGGGATGCTATTGAAATCACGCAAACTATTAGCGGAAAGCCAGCACTGATTCCTTTAGCGGGTCCAGCCAACCGCCAAGGAAGAATGGCCGCGGACAATATAATCTTCACTAATAAAAAACAATACAAAGGCACTTTAGGAACAGCAATCTTAAAAGCATTTGACCTAACCGCGGCTTCCACAGGACTTAATGATAAACAGCTACAGGCAGCAGGCGTTCCTTTTCTGAGCTGTATGACCCACAGTGGCTCTCATGCAAGTTATTATCCCGGCGCAAAACAAGTGAGCATTAAGCTTCTGTTTACCACAGAAGGAAAAATCTTAGGTGCACAAGCAGTAGGATTGGATGGCGTTGATAAACGTATAGATGTTATCGCAACAGCCATACAAGGTGGACTCTCAGTTGAAGATTTAACTGACCTAGAACTTGCCTATGCACCCCCCTACAGTTCGGCTAAAGACCCCGTTAATATGTCTGGCTATGTCGCCAGTAATATTCTTGATAAGTCAGTTGAAATGATTGACTGGAGAGAGTTACGAGATCATTTAGAGTCAAAAAATACAAACACTCAATTACTTGATGTACGCACAGCCGAAGAATTTGAGTTTGGAAGTATTGCCACGGCACGTAATATCAATATAAACCACTTAAGAGAACAACTAGATAGCCTAGATATAAACATGCCTACTATCGTGTTCTGCCAAGTTGGTATACGTGGTTATTTAGCCTATAGAATATTAAAGCAACACGGTTTCACCCAAGTACGAAACCTTTCCGGAGGTTACAAAACCTATTCATGGGCCGTAGATAAGCAGTCGAATCCAGATATTTTTCATTATGATGACCTAAAACTTCGTGATCCAGATGAAGTTGAAGCAGAGCGTAATGGCAGTGCTTCTTTAGTTTCCTCAGACAGTCATAGCGAATTACACAGCCTGAACGCAGTTGGCCTGCAATGCCCTGGACCCATCATGAAAACCTATAAAGCAATAGAGGCGCTTGATGCTGGCGAGTTACTTGAGGTCACCGCTTCTGACCCAGCTTTCGGTCGTGATATACGTGCATGGATTAAAAAAACGGGGCACGATTTACTCTCAGTCAAAGCAGAAAAAGGCTTAGTTACAGTGCTGCTGCGCAAAGTCGAATCAACCCCTACCCTTTTAACTCCTACAGCAACAAAAGACAAACTGACTCTCGTTGTTTTTTCAGATGACTTAGATAAAGTAATGGCCAGTATGATTATCGCTAATGGAGCGCTCGCTATGGGTAAGCCCGTTAGTTTATTTTTTACTTTTTGGGGACTGGATGTTATTCGTAAAGAAGATGCACCCTCACTCAATAAGCCACTCATGGATCGCATGTTCAGTACCATGCTGCCTTCAGACATTAACCACCTTGATTCAATCTCAAAAATGGATATGCATGGTCTAGGTGCAAAAATGATTCGTAAAGTAATGCAAGATAAAGGCGTAGAAACACCCAGCAATTTACTAAAGAGCCTCGTTGAAGGGGGCGCGCAACTCATCGCCTGTCAAATGTCTATGGATGTGATGGGGATTCAAGTAGAAGAACTCATAGAAGGTGTAGAAATTGGCGGTGTTGCAGCATTTCTAAGTGAAGCAGATGAGTCTGGAACTACACTGTTTATCTAAGCTTAATTTTACTAAAAGACCTAAGTTCATGGGGGTTTTCTCCATGAACTCTATACTGATACTCATCAGCATATACGAATCAGGGCAATTAGATATGATAGCAACCAAGAATGATTGCATATATCGATAAATAAAGTGTTTTCTATTTATTTCAGGCATAAAAAAACCAGCATGAAAGCTGGCACCGTATGAATTTGTTGTTATATAAAAATGGCGGAGAGGAAGAGATTCGAACTCTTGGAGGGGATAAACCCTCAACGGTTTTCAAGACCGCCGCTTTCGGCCAC
>ENA-ORXI01000752-ORXI01000752.1-sediment-metagenome-genome-assembly--contig:-NODE-752-length-27020-cov-7.892217_pt1 | contig 27020 bp, 25 predicted proteins | sample MGYA00237861_ERZ511468 | MGnify/ENA primary metagenome ERZ511468 (study PRJEB26299, sample SAMN06266213) | sediment metagenome | isolation source: Hudson Canyon methane seep mesocosm | place: USA:Hudson...
GAGTGTAGATGGATATTTATCATCTAATTTTGCATTAAAAACATGTGCACTCATAATCATATTTGTTTTATGAAGTAGTTTTTTATAAGGGAAAAGTTCAATTTCATCCCAAGTATTTGAGATATCTACAAAGCCTTCATGACTATCACCCTTTGCACTACCATGCCCTGGAAAATGCTTCAATACACTGATTATTTGATGTTTGGCTAAGGCATCCATAAAAATCTCACCATATTTAACTATCACTTCAGTGTCATCTCCATAATCACGATCAAGTCCATATATAATCTTTGAATCTTTATTAATTCCTAAATCAACTAGCGGTGCAAAATTACAGTTTATCTCAAGTTCTTGCAACTGAGAAGATAAGTCTTCATAAGCTTTTTTAGCTTCATCATCAGTTAGACTAGTGATTTTTTTTGCAGATGGGGATTCTTTGAACCCTTTTTGTTCTTTTAGTCTAGCAACTTTTCCACCTTCTTGATCAATACAGATCATTAATGGATTGTCACTAATATTTTGCAGTGTTTGGTTGAGTTTTTTAAGCTGTTGGGGTGAGTGAATATTTTTAGCTTTTGTAATATCATCAATGTAGCGATCAAAAAGTATCACTCCACCTAAACCATTTTTTATTTGTGTTTGTAATGTATCATTTTTAAGAATATCTTGACCCTCAAAACCGATAATAAGCATTTTGTGTAATTGTTGTTTTAAATTTTCCATATTACGTAGTAGTATAGCAAAGCTATACAAATTTGTTAATAAAAATAAGAGATTTTAAAGACCAAGTTCCTCTTGTGCTTTTTTAATAGCTTGTGGTAAAGACAAATCAACTCTGTCACAGTCTTCTTCTAAACAGCATTCACATGCCGTACCAGCTGAAGTTTCATCTTTAATAGTTTCTAAGTCAACCCCAAACTTTGCTACAGCATCTTTAATCTCATGATAATGTACATCATTACAGTCACATACCAACATTTAATTTTCTACTTTTTTAAATTTTCGTGTAAATTCTTCTTTACTTCGGATAAAACTTATTCCACTTTCATTTGTGTATATGATGGCATCTACCCATTTGTCATTTTCTTGTATTTTCGCATTTGTATTTATTACTATGTACATTTTCTCTTTATATGTATATTGCATTATATTTTGTCCTTATTTTTGATTGAATCAGAGTATAGTTCCGTATTCTCAAGTTTATTCTCTTGTTTTATTTTAGCACTTTTTATACAAATATGACTTAATATATTAAGACAAAACTAATAAAAGAAAATAAAGGGTTAGTACTGATTAGAGATATTTTGATAAGTGTATAGGAAACTATACTTACTCACCTCAAAAGAGGTGAATATGAATATTTACATATAAAGCTCTTTTATTTCAAATATTTATCTACTTCTAATTTTATTGTTTCTGTGTTTTTATAGCCTAAGTCTTTAGCTATAACTTTACCATTTTTCATATAGATTACTGTTGGAACACCTATTACATTAAACCTATGTTTTAATGAGCTCTGTGCATCTATATCAATTTTATATATTGTTACATTTTCAGTTTTACTTGCATCGTATTTTGTTAAGCTTTTACCTAAAGCCTTGCAAGTTCTTCACCATGTAGCATAAAAATCGAGAATTACACTTTTCCCTTTTACTTTTTCATCAAAATTAGTTGAGCTTAAATCTTCAAATGCAAACATAGAAGTAAAACTTAACAACAAGATGAATAATAGTTTTTTCATTTTTATCCTTTTTGATCTAATATTAATGAAGTTTATTAAGATTTTGTGTAGTTTTTGTGTAGTCTTAATAGTTTTAAATTTATTAAGATAAAGTTTCCTCTTTCTTTCATATCAATATAAAACCATAAGAAAGAGTAATATTGAAAATAATTATTTAATTGATTTTTTAAGATAAAATTATATTTCAATTAGAAGTTAAATCCCTTTATTAGATGATAATATTAAGACTATATATAGTATAATACGGTCTTAAAAGATATATTATTTTGGGGTATTTAACGGACTAGAAATAATATTTATACAGGAATACCTTATGAAAAATAAAGATGAAAAAAAACTATTATTATCAATTAAGATTATTCCTCTTATTCTATTTACTATCATCACAATAACTGGAGTTGCGCTTGCAATTTATATAAATCAAGCAAATTTTAATGATGAAATTAAAAAAATCAAAGACATTTATTTAAAAAATGAAAAACAAATAGTAAAAAATGAAGTTCATAAAATACACAGCAATATAGTAAACGAAAAAAAACTTACAAGAGAAAAGTTAAAAATTAATATAAAAGAAAAAGTGAATATTGCTCATAATATTGCTACAAGTATTTATGAAGAAAATAAAAATCTAAAAACAAATCAAGAAATTAAAAAAATGATTCAAGATGCTCTTGTAAAAATACGATTCAATGAGGGAAGAGGATACTTTTTCATATATTCATTAGACTATGAGTGTATATTACTACCAATAGCAAGAAGACTTGAAGGAACTAATTTTTATAATTTTAAAGATGGAAAAGGGATGTACCTTACAAGAGAAATTATAAAACAAGTGAAAACAGAAAAGGAAGGTTTCTTAACTTGGTGGTATCATAAACCAGGGAATATGAAAAAACAATACGAAAAAATTGGTTTCAATAAATATTTTGAGCCATTAGATTGGTTTATTGGAACTGGTGAATATGTAAAAGACTTTGAAGAAACTATAAAAGCAGATATAACGGCACGACTATCTACATATACATATGGAAAAGATTCATATATTTTTATTTTTGACCAAGATTCTAATACAATTGCTCATCCAGATAAAAATGAAATTGGTCAAAATAAATTAAATTTTCAAGATATAGCTGGGGTTAACATAACAAAAGAGATGTTTAAACTTGCGAAAGAAGAAGAGGGTGGATTTTTAGAATACTCATTCATTAAATATACAATAAATAAAGAAACACAAAAAATATCATACGTAATGAAATTTAAAGATTGGAATTGGATTATAGGTTCTGGTTTTTATACTGATGATTTAAAAGAACTTATAACAAATAAAAAACTTGAATTGGAAGCATTACAAAGAGAACAACTTGATACTATTATTTTCGTTTCTATCATTTTTATGATTATAATTATTATCCTCTCTTTATTATTATCATATACAATTAAAAATAAATTTGAAAACTATAAATTAAAAGTAAAACAAAAAGATAAAATGATAACTGAACAGTCAAAATTGGCTGCAATGGGTGAAATGCTAGGAAATATTGCACATCAATGGAGACAACCCCTTTCTACAATCTCAACTGGAGCTACAGGTATGCTTGCTCAAAAAGAATATGGACTTCTAAAAGATGAACAATTTGAACTTACATGTAAAGCTATTAACGATAATGCTCAGTATTTATCAAGAACTATAGATGATTTTAAAAACTTTATACAAGGGGATAGAACTAAAAAAGTTTTTAACCTCAAGCAAAACATTCAATCATTTATTCATTTAATAGAAGGTTCAATTAAAACACATAATATTAAACTTGATTTAGACGTGCAGGAAGATATTACAGTAGATGGTTATGAAAATGAGTTAATACAATGTTTTATTAATATATTTAACAACTCAAAAGATGTATTAAAAGAACGTATTCCAAAAAACAGACTTATACGTATCTCTGCTTATACAGAAGAAAATAATACGATCATTAAATTTACAGATAATGGAAAAGGTATCCCTGAAGATATTTTACCAAAGATATTTGAACCATATTTTACGACAAAGCACAAGTCACAAGGAACTGGACTAGGTTTAAATATGACATATAAATTCATCGTAAATGGAATGAAGGGAACAATTGTTGCACAAAATATAACTTTTGACTATGAAGAGGAAAATTATAGTGGTGCAGAATTCATTATTACTTTACCAAATTAATCTAATATTAGACGATAAAAGTTAGTTCATTAATTCAACTAAACAATAAAAAAAAATGTTATAATTAAAAAAATATTTAAGGGTTATTCAATGACTAATGCGTTCAAATTATATTTATATGGGGATAACTATAGAATTATAGATGAAGAAGAATTTATAGAGATTGCTAAAGAAAAAATGTCAAATGATGCTTTACTTACAAAACAATTTCTTAATAGACCAATTCATAAATTAATTGCATTAAAAATTTTTCAAGTACTAAAAGTCAAAATCCTACCAGTGAACGCTTTACTGGTAAAAATAAAAAAGGAAGAATACCCTGTCCTTAAAACTATCGAAATGATAGAAGAAGATGTAGAAAAGTTTATATTTGAACAAATTAAAGAAGATTCTAAGAGTTTCGAACCATATTTTAAAGGTTCAAAAGAAGCCTTATTGGAAATTTTGGAAAAAGATTTACAATATGATGTTGTAGATGAAAATAGGACTTTAAAAGACTTTATAGAAGAAGAAGTTTACACTGAAACTAACATTACATATAAAGACAATAAAATCACTATTAGCCTAACAGATAACAAATTTATTTGTGATTTAAATACAAAAAGAATATATAAATATAAGTCTACTATTCTTGATACTGAAGGATATGAATTTAGCTTTAGGAAAAATGAATTATTTGTATCAAGAGAAGAAGCCATAAAAGAATCAAAAAAACTTGTAGATGAACATTATAATCTTCCTATTCGAAATAGCAAAGTTCAAAGAATAATAGTACGTACAGATTCACTTAAACACTTAATTGTATTTTGGCCAGATATAAAAACAGACGATGAGTATATAATGGCAAATGATGTTATAGGGACATCAGATTTAGCAGGTGATACAAAAACAAGTTTATTATTTTTTAATGAGTGTAAAGACGCCCCTTCTGCTCAAGTCAAAATTGCAAGAGAAGTGATAGAAAATACAATGAATCTACAAACTATGAATGTAAAGCATTTATAGTTTATTTATAATACCCATATTTAAAACCTTTATCTTCCTTATATTTATTTTTATATAACTTAAACTCATTAAAAACTTTTTTACATAAAGGATATTTTGATACTTTATCTTGCGATAATTGTCTTGCACGTCCTAAATTTTGAATTACCCCAAAACCATTTGCATAAATATCAGCTAATCCACAACCAGCTCTTTTGTATTCATTTACAAAATAGGCACGCTCTAACCAAGCCTTAGACATAACATAATCTTTTTCTACTCCAAAACCATACAATAAATAGATTCCTACCTTATATTGAGCTTTTACGTAATCTTGCTTCGCTAACTCATAAAAAAGCTCGTAAGAGCTCTTGTAGCTATGTTTTTTGAATTTTTTCTGTGAAAGTATAACTGCTAGGTTATATTTTGCTTTTATATGCTCATAATCAGAGGCTTTTTTAAAATACTCATACGCCTTGTCTAAATCTTTTTTTTGATAAAAAATTTTTCCTAATTGAAAATTTGCTTCATCTTCACCTTCACGAGCAGATAGTTTGTACAATTTGATAGCTTTATTGATATTATTCTTGCTAAGTGCTTTATTTGCTTCACTTAAATATGATCCATTTAAATTATACAAACCTAATAAAAAAATAACAAAAAAAATTTTTAACATCACGAACCTTTTATTTATATTAAATTAGAAAGATTTTACAATAATTTTCATAAAAAAAAGTTTGTCACATCTAAAAATTATAAGTGAAAACAAATCCCTTAACTAAAGCCTTTATTCCGATATTTTCCACCAAATATTTTTTCTTATAATTAGATTAAATTAAATTAGAATTTTAAATAAAGCCTTTAAACAAAGGCTTTATAGACTATTTATAGTTAGTAGGTATAACTCTAAATAGTGATGATTTCTATACAAGTTTGTTTTCTATTTATACTTGTTTAAGGTATGAATTGTTATGTGAATTCAATGTGAATAACTCTCAAAATTATGAAAGTCGAGAAGAACGCTTTAGTTAAGGTATTTAATGATTAATTCACTATCTTTTTGACTCAAAACTAAACAAAGTTGTTCAAGGTTTGACTTTTTAATCTCTTCAAAAGTACCAAAATAGTTTAATAGCTTTTTCACTTTTGCTTCCCCAATACCTTTAATATTTAATAATGAGATTTGTTTGTCTTCTTTTCGTTTTTGTTTCTTATGAAATGTTATAGCAGATCGATGAGACTCATCTCGAAGTCTTTGACAAAACTGTAATCTTTTATCAGAAGTCTCTAATCTAAAAACTTCATCTTTTGTGTATAAAATATCTTTAGCAGCACCTTTTGCACGATGAGCTTTTGCATCAAGTTTTTCTTTAGCAATAGCCACAATATCTAAATTTACTCCAACACTTTGTGCAATATTATAAGCTAAATTTAAAAGGGTTTGACCACCATCAATTACCCATAAATCAGGTGGAGGATTTTCTTTAAATCTTTCTACTCTTCGGGTTAACATTTCTCTCATTTGGCCATACTCATCATTTGCTTCTAAATTGTATAAACGATAATCCTCTTTATAGAACTTATCTTGATCCCAAACAATCATAGCTCCAACCTTAGCTTGTCCCATCATTTGAGAGTTATCATAAGCTTCAAATCTAGTTGGCATTTTGTCTAACTTAAATAGCTCTTTAAGTGCTATATAGTTACTTGTATCTGTAGTAGTCTTATTTATCTTTAAAAGTTCTACACAGTTATTTAATGCCGTTTTTGTAAGTTGTTTTTTTAGTCCAATTTTTGGATAAATAACTGATACTTTTTTATTATATTTTGTTGATATAAATCCTTCAAGTTCTTCAGTATTTTCTAACTCATCTGAGATTAGAATAGTAGATGGAATTGAGGGTAAATCTTCCCCATAATAGTTCACTATAGCAGTTTTATAGATATCTTCTTTTGCTGTAATTTCTGTAGTATTTACATAGTTATGTGTACTTGATATGAGTTTTCCAGAACGTATAAACATCTTTACTATTACTGCTTTATCTATATCAAGGTCAACTGCAAATAAATCAAGGTCTTCATCTTTAGCAAAATCTAAAGTAGATTTGATTTGTGATTTTGATATCGTTTGAATTCTATCTCTCATTTTCATAGCATCTTCAAAACGGAACTGCTGGCTATATTCTTCCATTTTAATAGTTAACTTTTCAATTATTTTAGATTTGTTGTTTAAATAGTATAATGCATCATCTAAAAGTTTTTGATATTCAACTTTAGTTACTTTACCTTCACAGGGAGCTAAACATTTGTGTATTTGGTAAAACATACATGCTTTACCACCTTTTATACACGACTTCTTTTGCACTAAAGGAACAATCTCATAGATACTATCAAGTAAGTCTTTAGAGCCTGTACTAAAAGGTCCAAAGTACTTTATACTCTTACTTTTGATAACTTTTCGTGTGATATCAAGCCTAGGAAAATCATCGTTTGAGTCCATATAAATATAAGGATATGTTTTATCATCTCGTAATAAGATATTGTACTTAGGTTTTAACTGTTTAATAAGAGAGTTTTCTAAAATAAGTGCATCATTTTCAGTATCAACTACTATATAGTGCATATTATCAACTTCAGAAATCATCTTAAATATTCTATCAGATAGTTTAGGAGAGGGTTGTAATCTAGGTGTAAATTTAAAATAGCTTTTTACTCTATTTTTAAGTACCTTTGCTTTTCCAACATATAAAAGTTTTCCATTTTTATCAAAGTATTGATAAATACCCGCAGATGATGGAAGATTTTGAAGTTTTTGTTCTAATGTCAAAAAGTGCCTTAATAGTATTTATATTCAAATATTTTGATAAACGAATATTAATATAAATATTCTTAATGTAACATGTTTTATACTTTACATTCACTACACAGTAATTTCATATACTTGTTAAATTATAAGGAGATACAATGAGAATAAAGTATTTAATTTTAAGTATGCTATTTAGTTTAAACTTGTATGGATTGGGTATTACGGGACAAAAGGCTCCTAGTTTTGGAGTTGATGCTTGGTTACAGACTGCAGATGGGAAAAAAACGTTGGATATTGAAGATTATAAAGGTAAAGTTATATATCTGTATGGTTTTCAGTCTTGGTGTCCAGGATGTCATAAACATGGTTTTCCAGCTTTGCAAAAATTGTCGAAACATTATAAAGGAAATGATAAAATAGCATTTGTAGCAATTCAAACTGTTTTTGAAGGTTTTATGATAAACTCACAACTAGCGGCAAAACTAATTATCAAAAAATATGATTTAGATATGCCAGTAGGTCATAGTGGGACTTCAGATAATCCATCGCGTTTTATGAAAAACTATAAATCAGGTGGTACACCATGGACAGTTGTTATTGATAAAAATTCTATTGTTAGATTCAATGACTTCCATGCCGATCCAGATAGACTTATAGAGTATTTGGATATATTAATTAAAGAATAAATATAAATTATAAAAAGGAAAAATATATGAAATTATTAAGTTTAAGTGTAGCTTCTTTATTGTTAAGTTCTACATTATTAGCAACTGTTGAAGTAGATAAAAAGGTTCTTAACTTTGAGAAACAAAGATTATCTCAAAATCAAGGTATTACATTAAAAAATCTTGAGATCACAACAAAAGAGGCTTTACCTATTAGAGGTTGGTACGGTTATGTATTGAATATCCAAGCAGAAGTAGAAGGACGTGGAGCTTTATCTGTAAATGATATGGTTTTTACTAATGGTGATGCTTTTACAATGGAACTTATCAATATGAAAACAGGAAGAAGTTTTAAAGACTTACTTATGCCAAAGGTTACAAATACTTACTATAAAAAAGATCATTTAATCGCTGGAAATGAAAATGCTAAAAATAAGGTTGTAGTATTTTCAGATCCATTATGTCCTGCTTGTCAGCAGTCATTACCAGCTATTATAGATATAGTTCAAGCAAAACCTCAAGATATCGCTTTATATTACTACCATTTTCCACTTTTAACTATACACCCAGCTGCTGATACTGTTAGTAAAGCAATGGTTGTAGCAAAACAAAAAGGTGCAAAAAATATAGAAGAAAAAGTATACGCGGCAAACTTCAATAAATACTTTAGTGCAAGAGAAACTGATATAAAAATCATTTTAGATGGATTTAACAAAGCTTTAAAAACAAATATCACTTTAGCTGAAGTAAATAATACAGCTATAGCACATGAAGTATCAACTGATGTAAAAATGGGTGAAGATGTAATGGTTCAAGGGACTCCAACACTTTTTGTGAATGGAATCAATGACCAAGATAGAAGTTTATTTCAAGCCTTAGCAAAGTAGTTAAAGCTCTTTTACACTTTTAAAATCTAAGATAAAAGTAGAACCAGAATTTAGTTTAGATTCTAGGTTTACTTTTATATCATACTCTTTTGATATACTAGTTACAATATCTAGTCCAATCCCAAAACCACCTTCGTTATTTGTTCCTCTTTCATATCTTTTAAATATAATTTTTTGTTCTTCTTGTGAAATACCTATACCATAATCTTTTATAGTAAAAATAGTACCTTTTAACGAGATATCAATAATACCATTTTTCTTACTATATTTTATAGCATTTGAGATAAGATTATTAACGATTTTTTGAGCTTTATTTTTATCCATAAATACAGTAAGATTATTTATATCATGTTTTATTGTCACATGTTTCACTAGTGCTATATCTCCGAAAAATTCTATACTCTCTTTACATAACTCTTGTAAGTCAAAAGACTCATTCATAGATTCTTGAATATCATTAAATACTGCAAAATGAAGATCGTTATAAGCTTCTGAGATCTGTTTTGTACTACTATTGATATATCCGAGCATCTTTTCTTTATTTTTATCTTTTTTGAGCATAGAAACACTTGTACGTAGTACAGAAATAGGGGTATTTAGTTCATGAGCACTATCTTTAATAAACTTATCCATATGAGCAACTTTTTCTTTTATAGGTCGTAATAATAAGTTACTTAGTAGATATCCCACAAAAGTAATAATCATAGCTCCTATAACTAAAATAATCCATATCATATGTTTTAATTCAATTTTGTCTAATATCCCTTGTTTTGTTTCGATGATGATATATTTTATAGGTATCTCTTTTTTATTCAGTTCTAAGATATGAAAAGTATGAGTATTTGTTTCGTATCCAGTTTTATTAAATCGAATATCATCTGTTGAGATTTGTGAAAATACTGATTTATTATCATAATCAAACAATGCAAATTTAAAAAGTTTATTTGATATATCTTTTGGTTTATATGTTGAATCATTTAAATATGATTTTAATATATCTCCTCTTATTTGATGAGCTACACTTACCATCTCCATTGAGCATTGTTTATCAAGTGTTTTTAACTCTTTATTATAGTAAATATATAAAGACATAGCCAGAAAAAATACAGATGAACCTACATAGATAGCTAAAAAACTAAAAAGTGCTTTTTTTTCATTTTTATTCAAAATTATCCTTCATATTTATACTGACAAATTAAGTTTATATCCAATACCTCTATGAGTGGTGATAACATCTTTCCCTATCAACTCTCGTAAAGTTTTGATATATACTCTTATCGTAGCTTCATTTGGCATCACTTCATATGTCCATATATTTTGTAAAAATTCATCAGAAGATATGATTCTATTTGTATTTATACAAAAGTATTTTAACATCTCACTCTCTTTTTGAGCTATTTTTACTATTTTGTCATCAATTTTTAAAGTGTTTTCACTAGGGATAAACTTGATATTTTCTTTTATCATTATCTCTTGCGTTTGTTCAATTGCAAAATATTTACAAATTTTGTTTATTCGTTGGTCTAACTCTTCTAAGTCAAATGGTTTTTTAATATAATCATCGCCACCATTTTCAAAAGCCTCTTTAAGATGTTTTGTATCTTGGTATGCCGTTATCATTATGATGGGAGTATTATTTTTATATTCTCTAATCGTTTTAAGTACTTCTAAACCACTCATATTGGGCGTATTGATATCCAACAGTGCCAAATCATACTTTTCTTCTATAAGATAATCCAACGCTTCATCGCCACTATACGCTACAGTGATATCAAAACCTCTATCGATTAAATGTTCACTTACGATATCATTTAAAGCTAAATCATCTTCAAGTAGTAATACTCTCATCTATATTCCTTTTCACCATAATACAGTATTTTTGTTAATAAAATGTTAGTAGATTCTTAAAGAAAAAAGAGATTACATTTAATTTACATTTATTTATAGTATTATTAGATATAATATGATATATAATTTGTAATTATATATTAAACATAAAGGATTTAAAATGTCTATAAATAGTATAAAAGCAAAACTTCTAATTTTGCTATTTGTTAGTATCTCCTGTTCTTTTTTAGTACTTGGTTTCTATAATGCTAAAAATGCTTATTCTTCACAGAATACATTAGTAAAACAAAAAGAACAAGTTTTAATAAGGCAAACCTCTAAGTTTATAGAAAGCTACTTACACTCAAAAATTGATATAGTAGAAGCTGTTGCGAAAAAAATGCCAACTACAAATTTAAATATTACCAATAAACAAATAGTTGAAAAACTATCATTAGGAAATGAAGCAGGAAAATTTGTTGATTTATATATTGGTTTTCAAGATACTGGTGATTTTCTTTTATCGGATGGAAACTATTTAAACAAAGAAAAAGATGATTTTGATGCCCGAGGACGACCTTGGTATAAACAAGCTGTCGAAACAAATAAATCTGGTGTTACTAATCCTTATGTAGATGTTACTACAAAAAAACTAGTTGTTACTGTTTTTACACCTTTAAAAATAAATGATAAACTAGTAGGTGTAGTTGGTTCTGATATCTTTTTAGATACGGTTGTAGATACTATTTTAAATGTAAAAGTTGGGAATACTGGATTTGCTTATCTAGTGGGAGTAGATGGTAAAACATTGATTCATAAAGACAAAAAACTACTAAATAAAGACAATGCACTATTTAAACAAATACAAACAAAAAATAGTGAAGACTTTGGAATTGCTTTGGATAATGATAAAGAGAAACTAATTGCATATACACAGATCCCTACAACATCTTGGTATTTATGTATAGAGTTAGACAAAGATACAGTTTTTGCAGATATTAATACTAAGATAGTAAATGAGGTATTATTATATCTTTTATTATTAGTTTTAATACTTTTAATTATCTATTTTGCACTTGTAAAAATATTATCTCCTCTGAAATTACTTGAAGATGGATTGTATTCATTTTTTAAATATCTCAAAGGTGAACAAAAAGAGATTCAACATCTTAATATTACTACAAACGATGAATTTGGTGCAATGGCGAGTGTCATAGATAAAGAGATGGATACAGTATCGCATAGTTTAAACAAAGACCGAGAACTTATTGAAAATGTAAAAGAAGTTGTAAATAGAGTAAAAGATGGAAAACTAGACTATCATGTACAAAAAGATGCATCAACTGCGTCTTTAAATGAATTAAAAGATATTTTAAACGATATGATTGAAACACTCAATAAAAATGTTGATAAAGACATCAACGAAATTTTAAAATCTTTAGAAAAATATTCAGCATTAAATTTCACGGATGAGATAGCAAATCCTACAGGAAATATTTCAAAAGGGCTAAATAACTTGAGAAATATTATTAATATAATGCTTCAAGAGAATAAAGCAAATGGGTTATCTTTGGATGATAGTTCAAAAGTTTTACTACATAATGTTGATGTTTTAAATAAGTCATCAAATGAAACAGCGGTTTCTTTAGAAGAAACATCTGCTACACTTGAAGAGATTACTAGCACTGTAATTAACAATACTCAAAGAATTGGAACAATGAATGAATACACAAAAGAGTTGTCTTCTTCTATTGACGAAGGACATGACTTAGCAAATTCTACTGTAGTATCTATGGATGAAATAAACAAACAAACACAAGCTATTGCAGAAGCTATTACAGTAATAGATCAAATTGCATTTCAAACAAATATTTTATCATTGAATGCAGCCGTTGAAGCTGCAACAGCAGGGGAAGCAGGAAAAGGTTTTGCTGTTGTTGCTCAAGAAGTGAGAAATCTAGCAAGTAGAAGTGCAGAAGCAGCTAAAGAGATTAAAGATTTAGTTGAAAGTGCCACAAGTAAAACAAACAATGGTAAAAAAATAGCAGATGATATGATTTTGGGATATTCTAAATTAAACGAAAATATTAAAAAAACAACTAAAATTATTTCAGATATATCTGATTCTTCAAATGAACAAAAAACAAGTATAGAGCAGATTAATAACGTGATTAATAAATTAGATCAACAAACGCAAAGTAATGCTTCTGTTGCATCAGAAACACATAGTATTGCTTTAGGAACAGCTGATATTGCTACTCAGATATTAGATACTGTAAATAAAAAACAGTTCAGAGACTAACATTGAAAAAGAGAGTTTTTCTCTCTTTTTTTCTACTACCAAAACCTACTTTAGAAAATCTACTTTACAAACTCTACACATAATTCCTTTATTATTCCGCCAATTTATCAAAAAGGATTCAAATGTCTGACACAACAGATATCAACAAACAAGATAGTTCAAAGTTCGAACTTGCAGCTTTAGTATTAAGAATAGGGCTAGGATTAGTTTTTTTCTCTGGAGGTTTAAACAAACTAATTTTATTACTCAACAGTAGCACAAGTGACGCTATGGTAAACAACTACATGGGAACATCAGGATATGTAAATGCATTTTTTACAGACTATTTATTTACAGGAAGTTTAGGTAACTTTTTAACTCCATATGGTTTTTTAACATTTTTATCTTCTCTTGAGTTAATTTTAGGTGTTATGTTAATTATTGGTTTATTAGTACGACCTATTAGTTTAATATCTGGATTTTTATTATGGACATTTGTTATTGCATTACCAACAGAAACGGTTCCTGGTATTGTTTTAGATGTAAAAACATATACTTCACCTGCTATGTTAATCATGATTAGAGATATTGCACTATCTGGACTAATGTTTGCTTTATATAACATAGGGGCAGGGTCATATAGTATAGATAACAAATACTTGGCAAAGTATTCGTGTTTAACACTGAGAGAAAATATAAACTGGGATAGTTTAGCTTTACTAATCAGATTATCTTTAGGGGTTGTTCTTTTAGTTGGTGGATTATTTTCAGGTTTAGATTATATTCAATCATTTAAAACAAGTGCATTGATTTTAACAGTATTAGGAATTGCGATTATTTTCTTAGATATTAAATATTTAGGATATAGTTTAGCAGCAGTATTTTTATACTACCTAGCTACAAAAATCAACTTTGACAAGAGTATAATTTCATACTTAAATTCAACAAAAAGAGAATTTGCATTATTAGCTGGAGCATTGGTACTTGGGTACTTAGGTTCAGGAAAATCACACATTATATCTTTCGTAAAAAACAAATAAAAAGAAGAAGAGTTTTACTCTTCTTTCTTTTCTTATAAACTTTCACTTTATTTCAAAACTGTATAACTTTCTATTTATTTAATAATTCATTTATAACCTTTAAAACAAGCTACTATATCTATTTATAACAATCTAAGCTCTAAATACAAGCAACATTTTGTATATATAAAATAGATATATAATATTTATTCAATATGACAAAGGTATTAATGTTTAAGAGGTATACATGATTATCAAAAATCGTTTATCTATAAAATTTTTAAAAAACTGGCGATAATAAAATCTTAATATTTTGAAGCTGGATATATAAAGTAATTTATTCAAGGTATGAAAGAGCAAAAGTTTAGTATAATTAGTATAATTAAAACATTGAGGAATTAAAGAATCAATATGAGTACAGATAAAACTTCAACACCTAAAACTGGACGAGGGCGACCAAAAACATTAAACTGTAAAGAAACTATAGAAATAGCCATGCAAGAATATTGGTTGGATGAAAATAATAACATCTCTCTAAACGAAATTTGTAAACGAGCAAAGGTTTCTAAACCTGGAATATATCGAGAGTTTGGAAATGAAGATGGTTTAATTGAAGCAGTACTTTTAAAGTATGAAAAAGAAGTTACTTCTAATTTATTAAATATTTTAGATAAAGAAGAAACATTTAAAGAGAAAATTGAAACACTTAGTACTTATATTACTTCAAATAAAGATGAAATACATCCTACAAAGGGTTGTCTTTTAGTAAAGTTGCAAAATTCAAAACTCAATATGGGACCAAAATCACAAAAGCAAATTCGTATTATGCAGAAAAACCTACTTGTAGCTTATGAAAATTATATTAAAAAAGCAAAAGCAAAAGGTCATATTAAATCGACTATATCAGATGAACTTGCAGCTGAGTATTTTAACGCTCAAATCAATAATGCCGCTTTGTTAATAATACAAGGGCATGAAAAGAAAAAAGTCAAAAGTTTATTGACTTTATCTTTATCTATTTTTATCTAAAATTTTAGATTAGTTCATTTAACATTTCTTCTTTATATTCCACAATTTCTTCACCATTTCTAACTTTTTCTATATAATCAGGATTTGCAATAAAAGGACGTCCAATTGCTATTAAATCAAATGCTTTTTCATTAATAGCATCGTTTGCTCTTTTATAAGTATACGCGCCAACTCCTACTAAAGTACCTTTGTAGCCTTCTCTTAAAAACTCAGAAGTATTTTTTCCATTTAATGAATCAAAACGCATAGAATCATCAAAAATTCCACCATGTAAATAAGCTAAGTTTTTACCCTCTAATATTGGTAATAAATAATCAAATACAGCTTTATCTCTTGTGTCTTCTTTCATATTAAAATATGCTGCAGGAGTTAGACGTAGCGCAGTTCTATCTGTACCAATAGCCTCAATTACTGCATCTACCACTTCTAAAGCAAAACGAGACATATTTTCTGGTGTTTGTCCATATTCATCTTCTCTAATATTTGATTCATGGTGTAAGAACTGATCAATCAAATAACCATTAGCACCATGTATTTCTACACCATCAAATCCTGCTTCAATTGCATTTTTTGCAGCTGTTGCATAATCTTCAACTAAAGACGCTATATCATCATGAGTTAAAGCTTTTGGTACTTGATAAACTAAATCTCTCATTCGAGGAACTGTACCTTCTGCAGCAACTGCTGATGGTGCTAAAACATCGCTATTTGTAAAGAATGGATGTGCAACACGACCTACATGCCAAATCTGAGCAAATATTTTTCCTCCTTTTTTATGTACAGCATTTGTAACTTTTTTCCAACCTTCGATTTGTGCACTTGAATATATACCAGGAGTGTTTGGATAACCTTGCCCATCAGCTCTAATAATTGTTGCTTCAGAGATAATTAAACCTGAATCTGCACGTTTTGCATAATAATCTGCCATTGCATCAGTAGGAACTAAATTTTCATCAGCCATACAACGTGTAAGAGGAGCCATAAGCACTCTATTTTGTAACTCAATAGTGTCATTAAGTTTAAAAGGTTCTAGTAAATTTGTTTTCAAAATATATCCTTGTTTTTTGTTTTAGGCAATGCCTATATTTTATTAATAATTTGCAAACAAAATAATCAGAAATTTTGTTTATAGATTAATTAAATACTAGCTGGTATTATAATCAATAAAAAAACTAATGTCAATAAAATTTTATAAATATTTTATTTTTAATTATAATTAATTTTTATTCTTAATATAAATAAAAAGGAGGAAAGTTAATCTCTTCTATTTCTCACCTAATACTTTATTTATCCTTTTCATTGTATAAATATAAAACTCTTAAAACATTAGTTAATATCGTCTTTATTTATATCTTCTATCTAAATATTAGTAACATTATGTATAAGCAATATAGGAATATAAAATCTTTCATTTTGCTAGAGCAATTACTCATCAAGAGGTATACATAATTAGTAGTATAATCTATAATTTAACTATTAAAATAATTTATAAATAAAATACATTTTAAACTATCAAAGATTTTAAGGCTGAGTTTTATAGAATATAACTAAGATCTAATTAGCTACAAAAACCATATAAACAAAGGAATCACAATGAAACAATCTTTAATCGTATCAATTGATAGCTGGAAAAATGGACAGCCAATACCTTCTAAATATGCCTTTGGTCAAATACCAGAAACAGGACACTTTGAACTTGGTGGCAATGTAAGTCCAGCTATATCATGGGAAAATGCTCCAGAAGGAACAAAATCGTTTGTTATCATATGTCATGATCCTGACGTTCCTTCTGTAGGTGATGATGTGAACCAAGAGGGTAAAATAGTACCTGCAGATTTACCTCGAGTTGATTTCTACCACTGGGTATTAGTAGATATTCCAGCTGATGTTACAAATATAGTAGAAGGTGAAGCTTCTAGAGGAGTAACTCCTAAAGGAAAAGCAACAGGGAAAAAAGCTTATGGAAAAGCAGGTCTAAATAACTACACACAATGGTTTGAGGGTGATCCTGACATGGGTGGAAATTATGCTGATTATGATGGTCCATGTCCGCCTTGGAATGACTCTATTATTCATCATTATCATTTTACTATTTATGCATTAAATAAAGAGAATTTAGAGCTAAATGAGATATTTGAAGCAGGCGATGTAATCAAAAGTATGGAAGGACATGTACTAGAAAAAGCTTCATATATGGGAACATATTCTATGAATCCAGATATTCAAAGTTGATTTTAATCACTTCTAAACTGTATAAGTTATATATTTATTTGTAAAATGTATTATAGACTTATAAAACAAGGGATAATACTACTTTTTAAGAGTTATTAACTATCTAAATATAATATACAATTTGTATATATAAAATAGATAGTTAAAATTTTTTTATTTTAGATTATTTTCTATTTACTTTTGGAAATTATATTCCAAAAGTTTCTTTTACTTTAGTCTCAAATGCTTCATCACTTAGCTCTTTTCTTAAAGGAACAAAAGTTTCTGCTTCACCACCAACTGGTACAAAAATATTTGAGTTTTCATCTTCGATAATATTTTTGACAGCATCTGCTATTGGTTGTGGATTTGGTCCTTCATTTATAGCTTTTGCAACAATAGGTACAAAATGAGCTACAAGGTCTTTATATGCAGAATCTTCTGCAGTTGTTTTATCATTTGCCACTAGTCCTTTTTTTACAAAGTTTGTACCGAATAACCCTGCTTGAATAGAATGTACTCTAACGTTATAAGGAAGAGTCTCAAATCGTAAAGAATCAACGATACCCTCAACAGCATATTTTGAAGCATTGTAGTGAGCTAATAATGGAAGTCCAATTTTTCCTAAAAATGATGATATATTAATAATAACTCCACTTTTTGCCTCTCTCATAAAAGGAAGAACAGCACGAGTCGTTTTTAAAAGACCAAATACATTTACATCGAACTGATCAAACATCTCTTCATCTGTTCCATCTTCAACTGTAGATAAAAGACCATAACCTGCATTGTTCACTAAAACATCGATCTTACCTTCGTTTTTTACGATAGTATCTACAGCTGTATTGATACTATTTGTTTTTGTAACATCAATATAAATATTTTTTAAAGAATCACTAGAAAGAGTAACATCTTGATCTCTTGTTCCTGCATATACTATGTAACCATTTTTAGATAATAATTCTGCTGTTAGTTTACCCATTCCTGAACTTGCACCTGTTATTAAAACTACTTTTGCCATATTGAACTCCTATATTTAAATTTGATAAAGTATATATAAATGAGCTATTTCATACAATAGATTTTTAGCAGTAGAGGAATTTTATTTTAGCAATAAAAGAATTTTCTTTTCAAAAAAATGGATGATTAAATTTTATAATTAAAATATATACAATTAAAGAAAGAGAGTTCCTGATTTCAAAAAAAGTGTATAAGTGATTATATTTCCATAAACAAAGAGTATGTATATATAATCGTACTTTAGAGTACATTATAGACTTACATACTTCCTAAAAATATTTAACATTATGTATAATTAAAATAGGTATATTATACTTATTCAATATGTATAAGTTATATATTATCAAGAGTGTAATGCAATTATCAAATGCAGTTATTTTCAAAGTTATTTTTTAGATAAGATACTTAAATTTATTCATCTCAAAAAATTAATTCTTCTGCTCTTTTATACTTGCATAGGTTTTAAAAGTTAGTCCTGATCTAAGTCTAAATGTCTTATCTAAAATTCTTCTAGGAACATTTGCAATGGCTAAAACTTCATCAATATTGTAGTCACTTTTTTGCTCATCTAACAGATCTATTATCTTCATAATATTAAAAGGCAACGTTCCAACTTTTAAACGATTTAGAAAATAGTTATCGAGTTTATCTTCTACAACATTTTTTCCTATAAAAATAGGTTCATTTGGATTGTACATAAGTTCATCTAGATACTCTTCGTAAAAGAACGAAGCTCCTGCTCCTTTGAATCGTACGGCAGTAAATTGTATGTTTTCGTTTGATTTTATCTCTATAGCCTCAGAGTAAGCATTTAAAAGTATAGTTTGGAAGCTTTCTAAATGAAATGTACTATCATCGATAATTACTTCACAGTTGTTTTCTTGGTTAATTAAAACTATCATACCACCGTTTGGTATAAGTGAGTATGTTTCGCAAGTTTCTATCTCATCATATGATTCTATATATTTGGTTAATTTTTTATGCATAGGAAATTATAGGATTTAATTCTTAAATATTATCATTTTTCGATATACTTTTGGAAAATTAAAATAGGAATACTTATGCAATATTTAGTAGTAGTTTATGATAATATCGGTGCTTTAGAAAAAAGACTTAACGCAAGAGAGGCACACCTTAGTGGTGCAAGAAAACTTATAGAAGAAGGTAAAATCATAAATGCAGGTGCTTTGATGGAAGGGGAAACAATGATTGGTTCATCACTTTATATTGATTTTGAAACAGAAAATGATATTCACCAATGGTTAGCCGAAGAACCTTATGTTGTTGAAGAAGTATGGAATATGGATACATTCCATTTAATGCCTGTAAATTTACTCCCTAAAGAGTAAAAAGGCTTTTTTAGATACTTTTTACTTTTAGAAGTTTTGTTTTTCCAACCATTAATTCTACAGTCATTCCCATTCTTTTGAAAACATTTTCTTGTCTGTATTCTAAGTTATGATCTGCACATAATTGCTTAATCAGAGGTTGCATTTTTTGGTATTGACTTAATGGTAGGTTTGGAAAAAGGTGATGTTCAATTTGGTAGTTTAACCAACCATGTGAAAAATCAACTAAATTTGTACCAGTACTATAGTTTACACTTCCCATAATTTGTCTTAAGTAAAATTCTCCTTGAGATTTATGAGGAGTATCAAATCTATAAATATCTCCAGCTGAATGATTTGGAACAATCACTAAAAAAGAGTGTAAGTTTGCTATATATTCAGCTATTACTGTGATGATAAAAGCATTAAAAACAGCTTCTAGTCCTAGGGGAAGAAACAGAAAAGGAATAAGAACAAATCTTACAGAAAAGTATGGAAGAATATATTCTTTCCATAAAATAGCTCCATTTCTTTTAAAAGGGCTTACATCATAACTTGTTACTTGTTCCATTTTTAATTTACGACGTTTTTTATTTTCTAAAATTTTAAGAGTATTTGGTGCATAATATGTAAACTTCCAAGTTCCCGCAAAAACATATACAAACAGATATCTAGCCCACATAGGTGCTTTTGATTTAATAAGCCATTGTAGATTATTTTCAACATTATCAGGATCCTCATCTTCACCTAAATGATAATGATGCATGATGTTATGTTCATAAACCCACGCTTCTGGTTTAATCCAATCTAACCAATCCAAAAATCTTCTTCTTTTTTTTGAGAAACCACCTTTAGTATACCGTTTTGGTATATTTGGTACTCTATCATAAGCCCCATGAAGTACTGGATGAGCTACATTTGCCCATCTTGAAACATTTCCTACACCTAGAAGTGTTGCTGATATTAGAGCAAAACTCCAAAAAGCAAAACTTCCTAAAGAATAAGAAGTAATTTCTAAAATACTTAGTATAAGGATAATAAAATATCCACTAAAAGTTGAGAATCTACCCCATCTTTCTAGTTTCAATAAATGTTGGAAGTCTTCTTCTGTCGCTACACCAATGGTGTCTTTTATCTTTTCTATATCAACTTGAAGTTGATCTTTATCTATATCTTCATATTTTGCGTATTGTGTTGTCACTGTATTTCCTGAAATAATATTTTGGGCATAATACATCAAATCAGTTATAATTTTGCTTTTTAAGCACTCAAATCTTAAGAAATTTAACTAATTCTAAAAGAATGTCAACAAAAACTTTTTTTAAGAGATATTTTTGTAATTATTAATATAATACTTTATAAAGGATTTTCATGAAAATTGAAAAAATACTAGAACGTATAAAGTTAGATAACTCTCAAATATATAAACCAACTTTACACACTCTTCAGTTACTACAAAAACACTATCTTTTGAATGTCCCTTATGAAAATATAGACTTTATTTTAAATAAAGAATTTTGTATAGATTTAGACAAAGTATATGAAAAAATTGTAAATAACAACAGAGGTGGTATCTGTTATGAATCTCACACTCTATTTATATACTTACTTAAAAGTTTAGGATTTACTGCTCATTTAATATTTGCCAAAGTTGAAGACTTAACTTACATAGGAAAAGACTATCCTCATTTAATCATATTAGTAAAGATTCAAGGTATTGATTATCTTGTAGATGTTGCAAACGGGCAAAATGTAAGAGAACCACTTAATATAGATGATAATAAATTTATTTCTAATGCAGAAGATAATCAGTATAAAATAAGCCACAAAAACAATGAATACACACTTTTAGTAAGCCATAAACAAAAAGATTGGTTGCCAAGATACTATTTTACAAAAGAAGAAAAAATGCCTTCAGATTTTAAAGACATGTTTCAACGTAATAAAAATCAAGAATATTCAAATCCTGTACCCTTACTAGTAACCCTTGCAAAAGAAGATGGACGTATAACACTATATGATAATACAATGATTGTAAAAGAGCTTAAGAATAAACATGCGTGGAAAATAGAAAAAGAAAATAGGGAAGATGTTTTAAAAGACTATTTTAATATGATAATTAACATCTAGTTTTTACAGCCATTTCATACGCTAATCACGCCAATAACAAGCCAATCTTTTATATTTCAATCCTTTTTTTATAAATTTTTACTACAATGCGGAAAAAGGAACTTAATGTTAAATAACAACAAACTAATATCAAATTTAAAACTTATGGATAAAGGTATATTTTTTATGCTGATGAGTGCTATGTTAGGCTCATTAAGTGGGGCAGTAGCAAAAATATTATCAGATACTATGGATCCAATCGAAATCGTATTTTATAGAAACCTATTAGGTGTAGCTATAATTTTATACAGTTTCAAAAGAGTCTCAGTATCATTTGATATTTCAAAATCACACTTATTATTTTTAAGAGGTTTATTTGGAACAGTTGCTATGTTATTGTACTTTTATACTATTGCTAATATCCCTTTAGGTGAAGCTGTAATATTAAATAAAACATCACCATTTTTTGTAACTATTTTCGCATACTATTTAATGAAAGAATCAATATCAAAAAATACTATTTTTGCTCTTATTATTGGATTTGTTGGAGTTGCGTTTGTTATTAAACCTTTTGATTTTGAAATATCTACAGGTCACATTTTAGGGGTATTAGGTGGTATTTTTGCAGCTGCTGCATATGCAACTATTAAAAAGATTAAAGATATTTATGATGCAAGAATAATTATGCTTTCATTTATGGGGATTGGTACAATTCTTCCATTATTAATCGTTTTATTTACACCTTATGCAGAGTTTCAAGTACATACTGGATTTTTTGTTTGGTCACTTATTGGGTTAATGGCTGTTTTATCTACAGCTTCGCAATGGTTTCTTACACGTGCTTATAGCCTCAGTAAAGCTAGTATTATTGGTGTTATTGGCTATTCTAGTATACCTTTTGCTGTTGGTTTTGGTATTATGTTAGGAGATTCAATTCCTGGTATGCTTACTTTCATAGGTATTGGACTTATTGCCTTAGGTGGAATTTTAGTAAGTAAAAAATAAAGGGGTAGGGATGTCATATTTTGTTTATATTTTAGAATGCTGTGATGGAACTTTATATACTGGAATCACTAAAGATATAACTAAACGTTTAGATGAACATAATAATAGTGATAAGGGTGCAAAATATACAAAAGCAAGACGTCCAGTAAAATTACTATATAAAGAGGCATCAGAAAATAGAAGTACTGCATCAAAACGTGAATATGCTATCAAAAAACTAACAAGAGTAAAAAAGCTACAGTTAATACAAGAGTAATATCCTAATACTTATTTATACAAGCTATATCAACTCTTTATGTTACAATACTTTCTAAAAAAAATTTACAGTCACTAGGGGTTCAAAATCAAAATAATAAATGTAATTTCTAATCAAGATAGACTTAATCTAATTCGAAATTTTTCTGAAGATGATTTTGAAGATAAAGTGGAAGATACTTTAAAAGGTATTTTAGAAAATGCTTCTTCACCATTAAAATCAATGATACGACTTTTTGATTTAATAGATAATGCAGGTACAATTGAAAGTGATTTACAAGCCGATTATACTATTGGAAATAGAGCAATTGAAGTTATCAACACTTCAGAACAATTAGAAATTGCCATGAAAGAAATTGAAGTAACTCCTTTTATCGGTTTTGATAGTGAACAAAAACCAACATTTAAAAAAGGTCAAGCCTCACATGGAGTTTCTCTTATACAATTAGCAACAAAAACTAAATGTTATCTTATTCACACGAAACAAATCAAGAACCTACAACCACTGATAAACCTTTTAGAAAACAATAAAATTATAAAAGTTGGAACTGGACTAAAAGGTGATAATGAAGCACTTTTAAGACAATTTAATCTAAGACTTAAATCAACAATTGACCTTGAAACAGTATTTAAAAAACTATCAGCTAAAAATCAAATAGGAGCTAAAAAAGCTGCTTCTATTATATTAAACGAAAACTTACAAAAATCAAAAAACATGTCAAGATCTAATTGGGAAAATAAAGAGTTATCTATTGGGCAGATTAAATACGCGTCAGAGGATGCAACTGTAGTCTACGATGTAATGGATAAAATCATAGAACAATACCCATTTGCAATGAGTATTATGCCACCGTTTTTTCAAGCACACTATTCAAAAAATAAATAGGATTTAAATCCTATTTCTAAATCATTTTTCCTTATTCTTTAACTTCTAAATAAATATATATATTATTAATTTAATATATAGTAAAAGAATTTAGTTATTAAATATAATTTATTGACATAACTACTTGCATTATTACTATTATTTTGCTAAAGTAAATTCCAATATAAAAATTATTTTTAGGAAAAAAATACAAATGAAACTTAAACGTAAATTGTTCACTTTAATAGCATTACCATTATTTGGATTTCTTTGCTTAGGACTCTTCTTAGGGAATGAAAATTATAAAATTTACAAAAATTTACAAAAAACTGAAAACATAGTAATATTTTCAACAAAAGTAAGCCAACTTATACATGAACTACAAAAAGAGAGAGGATACTCTGCTGGCTATTTAGGTACTAATGGAACTAAATTTAGAAATGAGTTGAAAAATCAGCAAGTAAGTACCAATAAAAAACAAAAAGAACTTTTTACATATCTGCAATATTTTAATATACATAGATATAATGAACATTTTAAAGAAGTCTTAACCCTTACTATTGAAAAACTATCAGTACTTAAAGAAAAAAGACAATTAACTCAAGAGTTAAAAATTAGTAGCTCTGAGATAATCTCATATTATAGTGATATAAATAAATTATTTTTAGATACGATTGCCCAAATAAGTAAAAATATACTAAATACTGATCTTAACAGACAATTTAGTGCTTATGAACAATTTTCACGACTCAAAGATGCAGCGGGAGTAGAGCGAGCTATTGGAACTCATGCATTAAGCCAAAGTTTTTTTGATGAAAAAATGAGAAGTTTATTTCAAAATTTAATATACAGTCAAAAAATATATTTTGATCATTTTAAAAACTATGCTACTTTTGATTCTTATATTTATTTAAAAGAAAAACTATTGAGTCAAAAAATAACAGAAATCGACCGTATCCAAGAAAACTTATTAGCTGCTAATTTTTCAGATTCTGAAAATTATTGGTTTGAGATTACAACATATAAAATTGATAAGTTAAAAGAGGTAGATACCTTTTTACTTGATAAACTAAGTAGTGATATTGTTATAATAAAAAATGAATTTAAATACTCTATGTATTATTTTATTTCATTTTGTCTATTAATCGCGTTAGTTGTAATTATTGTAGGACATTATATCTCTAGAAATATAAATAATTTATTTCGGGAGCTAGCTTCTAAGATTGATATATTCTTTAAATATATTAATAAAGAGGTTCAAGATGTTTCATTATTTGATGATGATATAGATAATGAAATTATTAGTTCTAGTGTTGTAAATTTAAATAATAAAATTTTAAAATCAAAAGAGTTATTAATTGAAAACAACAAATTTTTAGATGAAGCATTATCTTTATCTAAACTTTATGAATACGCAATTGAAAGAAGTAATCTAATTTTAAGAGTGAGTTTAGATAAACAAATCACTTATGCCAATGAATCTTATTGTAAAATTAGTGAATACAAAAAAGAAGAGTTAATCGGTCAACCATATTCTATTATTAAACATCCTGATGTAAAAGACTATGAGATAACAAGAATGTGGAAATTTGTTGATGAAGGAAATGTTTGGAAAGGGACACTCAAAAATATTTCTAAAACAGGGAAAACTCACTATTCAGTAACAACTATTGTACCTATTAAAAATAAAGAAGGTAAAATCCTTGAATATATGGGGATAAGACAAGATATCACTGAAGTTATAAACCTTCATAAAGAGATAGAAGATACTCAACGAGAAGTTATTTATAAAATGGGTGAAATTGCAGAGACAAGAAGTCCTGAGACAGGGTATCATGTAAGAAGAGTTGCTGAGTATACTAAACTTTTAGCAATAAAAGCAGGGTTACCTGAATCTGAAGCCAATTTACTAAAACATGCCTCACCGATGCATGATATAGGAAAAGTTGGTATTCCAGATTCTATTTTAAATAAACCAGGAAAGTTAACAGAAGATGAATTTGAGATTATGAAAGATCATGCTCAACTAGGTTATGATTTGTTAAAAAACTCAAACAGACCAATGTTACAAACTTCTGCAATTGTTGCATCTCAACACCATGAAAAATATGATGGTACTGGTTATCCAAATGGATTAAAAGGTAGAGAGATACATATTTACGGAAGGATATCTGCTATATGTGATGTCTTTGATGCATTAGGAAGTGAACGATCTTATAAAAAAGCTTGGGAGATGGATAAAATTTTAGAGTTTATTAGAGAAGGAAGTGGAACACATTTTGATCCTCATCTTACAAATCTATTTTTAGATAATATTGATGAATTTTTAAAAATTAAAGAGGAGCATGATGATTAAAATTTTTGTTCTAGATTATATACTCTAGAACAAATTTATAAATTTCTTTTATTCTCAAGCCAATAGTTCCATAGCCCATCTATTTCTGGGCTACAAATAAAAGGCATAGATTCTTTTACTCTCTCTTCTTTCCAATTCCACCATTTCATTGTAAGTAACTGTTCTATCTCTTTATCAGTGAAACGCTTCTTTATTACAACAGAGGGATTACCGCCAACTACGCAGTACGGTTCTACATCTTTTGTCACAACAGCCCTGGCAGCTATAATAGCTCCATCTCCTATCGTAACTCCAGACATTATCATGGCTTCAGAGCCTATCCACACATCATTGCCAATAATGGTATCACCTGTTTTCTCAAAACCATTTTTGGATTCTTTAAAAATATTTGCTTGAAAATAAAAAGGAAAAGTACTCACCCAGTCTTTA
>ENA-ORXI01000754-ORXI01000754.1-sediment-metagenome-genome-assembly--contig:-NODE-754-length-27003-cov-3.765060_pt1 | contig 27003 bp, 23 predicted proteins | sample MGYA00237861_ERZ511468 | MGnify/ENA primary metagenome ERZ511468 (study PRJEB26299, sample SAMN06266213) | sediment metagenome | isolation source: Hudson Canyon methane seep mesocosm | place: USA:Hudson...
TGATATCCAGCCCCACAGAACATTAATCTCTTCTGTGGCTATTTCTTGTTGGTCTAAAAGTAACTCTAATTGGTTATCAGATTTTTTGTCTATGAGAAGATATTCAAAATTCAATTCATCACTACTACATACTGTAGAGTCAAAGATAAAATCATTAATTCTTAATTGGTATGCACATACTCGTTGCGGTTCAAAATCAGTAATAGAGACTTCAAAAGGCACGCTCGTCAGAACGACCTCAGGAGCTTCAATTGTTGGTGCACTTTTAACCTGAGCTACTAAAAAACTACTTAGACATAATATTAAGAGGGATATCCGTTTTATATTCATACACTAGTTATTTTGGTATAACTTGCCTCCCTTAATGACTACATTGATACTCTCTAACGCCTGAATATTTAGCAATGGATTATCTCTTACAGCAACCAGATCTGCAAAATAACCTTGTTTAATTATGCCAACTTGATCCTCCCAACCCATTACTTTAGCAGCAGCAATAGTGGCTGATTGAATTGCTTCAAGATTAGTCATCCCTCGATCTACCATGTAAGCAAATTGCTTAGCATTATCCCCATGGGGATAAACGCCTGCATCTGTTCCATAAACTATGATGACTCCAGCTTTATGGGCCTTAGTGAAATTTTCTCTTTGCAGATCTGTGGTTTCTCTATTTTTCCTTAAGAATTCTTCTGGCCAATTTTCAGCTGCCCCCACGGTATTAATATAATCTCCGTTATAAATATCCATGGATAAAGCAACGCCCTCTGCCTTTGCTAGATTTATGCCTTCATTATCAATCAGGGAGGCATGTTCGATACTATCAACCCCAGCCAATATAGCCTGCTTAATAGATTCTGCTCCATGAGCATGAGCGGTAACCTTAACGCCTGATTGATGGCCGACCTCAACCACAGCTGTAATTTCATCCTGATTCATTTCCGGACTTCCAGGTAAGCTTCCATAGGCCAAAACAGCCCCTGAGGCAATCATCTTTAAAAGATCTGCTCCACCTGCAACCGCATTTTCTGCTCTTTGTCTAAATTCATCAACTCCCCTGGTTACACCAAGCCGAATATGATCAGGAACTTCACCGCTATAACCTGGTATATCAATGTCGCCTCCACCTCCTGGGATGGTGAGATAATAACCTGAAACTTGTATTCTTGGTCCCTTGGTTAATCCTTGATTGATCTCATCCCTTAATCGTTTATCTGTCCACGCTATATAGACACCCAGATCTCGAATCGAAGTAAATCCTGCTTGCAAAGTTATGGCGGCATTTACTCGAGCGATCGCCAGCTGTTGATCTTGTGAACGATCAAGGAAATCACTCATTACACCAGAGCTTTTCTCAGAAATATGGGTGTGCATATCTATTAACCCAGGCAGACAGAAGTGATCACTAAGATTTAAAGTAGTTTTACTAATATTTCTAGAGTTAGCCTTAACAACACTGATTATTTTCTCACTCTTAGTATCTATATTGATCAAAATATCTTCGAGTACTCGTCCGTTCTCAACATTTAGTAATTTGCCACAATAAATGTCTGAAATATCGTCATTGGCAAAAGAATTTGCTGAGACTAAAACAAAAAAAGCAGTCAAACTGCATTGTTTAATCGAAACCATAACAACAAACTTTACCATAGAAATTATACGATTTAGTTTTAATGTGTAATTCCATTTCGATTACAATAAAAAAATGAAAACATTACCAACACTCATAGCTACTTCAGTTGTCAGAGGAAGCCAACAAGGCGAAAGTCACGGCGGCATCTATCTTGTTGATTTTGAAAATCAGATTGCTGAAATTATGGTTGACTGGGATGATTCTGGGATTGATTTTACTGGACGTGGTTGGGATCGAGGCTTACGTGGCATTGAATTTAATAGGGATGAAATTTTTGTAGCGGCCAGTGATGAACTCTTTGTTTATGATCAAGAGTTTAATGTTAAACGTTCTTATAAAAATACTTTTTTAAGACATGCTCATGAAATCAATAAATTTGAAAATCTTTTATTTGTTACCTCTACGGGTTATGACAGCTTATTGGTCTTTGACCTTAATCGTGATGAATTCACCAGAGGTATTCATTTAAGAAAAGGCACTAAAGGGTGGAAATCTCAGCTCTTTGATCCTTTGTCTAAAGATGGCCCTGAGATGGCAAATAATCTTCACCTTAATAATGTTCGATGCTCTAAAAAAGGCTTATTTGTAAGTGGCCTCAGAACTGATGCACTGATACACATGGACAGCGATCTCAATGCCAAAGAATATTGCTCTCTACCTGCAGGTACACATAATGCAAGACCGTTCAAACAAGGTGTTCTTTTTAATGATACAAAAAGTGACTGCGTCAGAGCTGTGGGTCGTGATGGTGCTGAAACCAATTTTAAAATCCCTACTTATGATGAAACTGAACTAACACACACAAATTTGGATGATAGTCGTATTGCCCGCCAAGGTTTTGCTAGAGGTTTATGTCTTGTTGATCAAGAGCTAATCGCCGTTGGCTCTTCACCATCCACCATCAATTTATTTAACTTAGAGGAAAAAAAGAAGGTCGCGAGTGTAAATTTAAGCATGGACATCAGAAATGCAATACATGGATTGGAGGTATGGCCTTATGAAAGGTTATTGGATAGTTAGATGCGAATATCATAATCAGGAAGCTTTTGAGCTATATGCGAAAGCAGCCACTGCGATTGTGAAGCAATATGGTGGTAAATTCTTAGTCCGTGGCGGTAATCAGATTAGAAAAGAGAATGCAAAACTTGAAAGAACTGTTTTGGTAGAATTTCCTAGTTATGAAATTGCACAATCGGTATATGATGGTGATGAATATCAGAATGCCATGCAGCATATTAAGAATTGCTCATTAAGGGATTTTGTTATTTCGGAGGGTTTATGAATTATAAAATATTAACGGTTATCTTGAGTCTTATTCTATCCATGGAGATAGTTGCTCATCCAAGTCTTATTATTGAAAATATCACCCTCATTGATGCAGAAAATCCTGTTCGATTTAAACAAACAGTACTCATTGAAGATGGAAAAATACAATCGATTATTAATCCTAATGAAAGCATCAAAGAGCAGGAGAATAGCCATACAGTAATCGATGGAAGCGGTAAGTTTCTTATACCCGGTTTATGGGATGCCCATGTGCATCTGACCTTTATTCCAGAAATAGATCATGAAACCTATTTCAATTTATTTCTAAAAAATGGGATCACTAGTATTAGAGATACAGGAGCTGTTATTGAAAAACTTCAGCCATCACTAAATTACATCAAAGAAAACCCCAATAACACACCCAGACTCTTTTATGCCGGTCCGTTAATTGATGGTAGAGACCGTGTTTATAAGGGAAAGGAGCTCGGTTTCCCTGAACTCTCTATTGGCATTGATGGGAGCTCAGATATTGAAAATGTGGTAAATGGCCTGCTGGACAATGGTGTCACTTTTCTAAAATCGTATGAAATGCTCTCAAAAGATACCTATCTGGAGTTATTGCAAATTGCCAAGGAAAATAATCTTAGAGTCACAGGGCACATACCTCTTAGCATTGATCTTGAAGAAGCCATTGAGGCTGGGCTTGGTGGTATGCAGCATGTCAGGAATATGGATCTTGCCTGCTCACTTGATGCCCCAGAATTGCTGACTAAAAGAAGAACACAACTAGAAAATGAAAACGCCATTGAAGGCTCTGCTCTGAGAACACAAATACATTCATCTCAAAGATATTATGCGATTGATAATCATGACCCTAAGAGGTGTTTAAGAATTATCAAGAAATTAGCAGAGTATGGAGTCTTTCAAACCCCAACTCTCACCATTAATACTCTTGATTCAAGAAGATTCTATGCTGACCCAGAGTGGAGAGAGACCTACCAATACCTTCCTGAAAAAGCGAGAAACAACTGGCAAGAAGGTTCTATAAAATCAACCAATCTAGCAGTTACTGACAATGCCTTAATATTTGATAAGTGGAGCTTAGATCTGGTCAATATAATGAATCAAGAGGGAGTTAAGATCATAGCAGGAACGGATACACCGATTGGCTATCTCACTCCAGGCTTTAGTCTTCACAAAGAACTTGAATTACTCTTTGAGGCGGGAATGACAACAAGGGAAGTGCTGCGTTCAGCAACCATCACTCCTGCCGAATTTCTCAGTATTAAGAATCAGATGGGAACGATTGATGAAGGTAAGTTAGCAGACCTAGTTATTCTAAATAGTAACCCTTTGGAATCCATCAGCAATACTCAAGATATTCACATGGTTATTTCCAAAGGAATAATTCAATGAAAAAATTAACTGAGAGTCAAAAATCTCGTAATGATTCTTTCATACTATTAATTATTTTACTGATCGTTTCATATTTTATATTTAATATAAGTTAAGAGGAAAACTAGATGAAAAATATTATTAAAATGGATGAGTTCATGCATCAAAATATCTGGTACAAAAATTTGTTAGCAAATCCAACTGAAATCGGAGCCTTGTTTCCTTTTGGCATTGAAACAGGCAAGCTCATGACAGCGCATCTTGAAGGAATGGATGAAGGTTATATTTTGGAGCTAGGCTCGGGTATGGGAGCTATCACCGAATGTATCCTGCAAAGGCAAGTTCCAGAAGATAAGCTAATACTGATTGAAAAGAATAAAAACTTTGCCGACTATCTTAGTCATAAATACAAAAACGCCAATGTCTTTGCAGAAGATGCGTCAAATGCAAAGAAATTACTCCAAGCTCAAGGGATCTGTGAAGTGAGACACATTGTTTGTAGCCTGCCATTGGTGCTCATGCAACAAGAACAACAGTTGTCTATTTTAGATGTAGTTTTCGAACTACTGCATCCACAAGGTTGCGTCTCCATCGTTACCTATTTTATTCGTTGCCCAATATCAAAAAAAGTTTTGGACCAATATAATAAAAGCTCAGAGCTACTTGGATTTACTATGAAAAATATGCCTCCAGCATACGTTTATCAGATAAAGAGTAGCCATAGATAATATGAAAAAAATAATACTAATATCTGCACTACTGTTCTGCTCTAATGGTTGGTCACTCTCCGAATATCGACCCTATGATGAGACCGCTGATGCTCATCAGGATATCGCTGAAGCAGTCAAGCTAGCAGAAGAATCTGGTAAACATATTTTGCTTGAAATGGGCGGTAATTGGTGTCCAGATTGCAGAACTCTTGGAGCATATCTTGCCAGAGAAGATATCAAAGCATGGTTAGATGATCGTTTCATTGTGGTTCCTGTTGATGTGGGTGAATGGGATAAAAATATAGATATCGCTGAACGATATGGAAATCCTATCAGTGAGGGAATTCCTGCTCTTGTAGTGCTGGATAAAAATCAAAATGTAGTCTTTGCCACACTTGCAGGTGAACTGGCCTCGGCGAGAAATATGAGTGGAGATGACTTGATTGAGTGGTTGAAAATCAAGATAGAGCCCTTTCTAAATTAATGGATCATATCAAAAACCTAAAAATAGTCATCACTGCTGGTGCATCGGGTATCGGTGCTGAAATTGCAAAAACTCTTTCTGAAGCTGGTGGTCAGGTGATCATTTGTGATAAAGATCAATCAAGTCTAGATGCATTCACTCAAAATAACCCTAAAGTAATTGCCGTGAAGGCTGATGTATCGAATGAAGAAGAGGTACTATCTTTTTTTATTGCAGTCAAAGAACATTTTGGAGAAATAAATGCATTAATTAATAATGCCGGCATTGCAGGACCTTCAGCTAAGCTTGAAGATACTGATCTCAAAGACTGGAAACAGGCAATGAGTGTCAATTTAAATGGAACATTCCTCTGTAGTAGATCTGCAATTCCTCTACTGAAATTATCTGATGGTGGATCAATTATTAATATTGGCTCTACTTCATCATTCATGGGTACACCCCTGCGTTCGTCATATTCAGCCTCAAAATGGGGATTAATTGGTTTGACAAAAACTTGGGCTATGGAATATGGAGCAGCTAATATTCGGGTCAACACGATCTGTCCAAGCTCGGTTAACGGAGAGAGAATTGAGCGTGTTATAGAACGAGAAGCAAACTATCGAAATACATCACCAGAGAAAATCAAAGCCACTTATCTTAGTCAAACTTCGCTTAAAACTTTTATTGATGCAGAAGAGATTGTGGGAATGATAGTATATCTGCTGTCACCACTGGCAAAAAAGATCACAGGTCAAATGCTCGTCATTGATGGGCACACAGAAAACCTATCAATGATTGAAATGGAAGAGGAATAGGCAATGCAAGCAGCATGGTATGAAGCAATTGGTTCAGCTGAAGAAGTGCTTCATGTTGGAGAAATTGACAATCCTTCTCCAATGGAAGGCGAAGTCCTTGTTGAAATCAAAGCATCAGGTGTCAATCCTTCTGATGTAAAGACCAGAGCCGGTGCTAGAGGAGAATTACAATTTCCCCGAATTATCCCTCATTCAGATGGTGGTGGAATTATTGTTGAAGTCGGTGAAGGAGTCAGTGAGGATCGGATTGGCGAACGAGTATGGATATGGAACGGGGCTTTTGGAAGAGCTTATGGAACCTGTGCCGAGCTGATGGCACTCCCCTCTTCTCAAGCGGTTGCTATGTCTGAGGATGTCTCATTTGAAACTGCAGCTTGCTTAGGAATACCAGCCTCAACCGCCTATTACGGTGTCTTTTCTGATGGTTCAGTAGAAAATCAAACGATATTAATTACTGGAGGTGCTGGAGCTGTGGGTTATCTGGGCATCCAACTTGCTAAATGGTCAGGGGCAAAGGTTATCTCGACAGTTAGCGGTAATGATAAAGCAACTGTAGCTAAAGCTGCTGGAGCAGATCTAGTGGTGAATTATAAAACAGATGATGTGATTGAGGCGGTCAATGATTTCACCAAAGGTCACGGGGTTGACAGAATACTTGAAGTTGAATTTGGTGGAAATTTATCCGTCAGTGAGCACGTGATAAAAAATAATGGCGTCATTGCGGCTTACGGCTCTGTTGCTGAAGCTAACCCTGCTCTGCCGTTCTATAATTTGATGTTCAAAGGTGTCAAATTAAATACTTATCTCATCTATATTGTTCCAGAAAATGACAGGGTTGATATTAATAAAGGAATTACTTCTGCCCTTAGTGATAATGCACTTACTCCTATCATCGCTGAGTCCTTTAACTTGTCTGAGATTATTAATGCACATCAATCGCTTGAAGAAGGTTCTGTCATCGGCAATGTTGTGATCAACATTTGAGTCAATAATGAGACAAATAGTTCAGTACCTTATCACTCTAATTTTCTTTCTTAGTCCTGCGAAAGCAACACTTGCAGAAGTGGGAGTATCAATTAATCTGCACAATTCACAAATTGAAGGAGTGTTTGACAGTGACAATGAACTGTTCATCTTCAGAGGCATCCCTTATGCCAAACCCCCGATCGGAAATTTACGATGGACATCACCTGTTCTTTTATCTCCAGATCCAGAAGTTATCAATGCTCAAACCTTTAAACCGGCTTGTATGCAAGATGAATACACCACTGAATGGTACCAAGATGTTGCAGAGTTGTTTGATAATCCTCGCTCTGTTTTTCAACATGTTGATGCAGTAAGTGAAGATTGTCTCTATCTCAATATATGGACAAATTCCCTTGACCAAACCAGCAAGAAACCCGTCATGGTTTGGGTGCATGGGGGGGCAGACACAGGAGGGTGGTCCTATGAGCCCAATAATTTAGGTCATCATCTTGCCACTAAAGATGTGGTGGTGGTTTCTATCAACTACAGATTGAATATTTTTGGTTTTTTCACCCACCCTGAAATTTCCAATGAAACTGGGAATTTTGGACTTGAAGATGAAATTATGGCTTTGCAATGGGTCAAGGATCATATTTCATCTTATGGGGGTGACCCAGAAAATATCACCTACTTTGGAGAATCTGCAGGAGGGGCTCATGTTTCCTATTTAATTGCCTCACCAAAAAGTAGAGGTTTATTTAAAAGAGGCATCATTCAAAGCGGTGCTTATAATCTTTTCAGATGGTTTTCGAAAAATAAAGCATTGGAGTTAGGGGAGAGAACACAAGCTGTTTTAAATGCCCCTGATTTTCAAAGTATGAAAAATTTATCAGCAGAAAGTCTCTTGTCAGCTTCAATTAGTCTTAGACATCCCTACAGACCGAATATTGATGGTGAATTGATACCGAAAAATTTGACTCAATTACTTGATGAAGGATCATTCAATAATGTTGATCTAATGATTGGCAACAATAAAAATGAGGATTATATGTATGTCGATGAATCTGTCACAGAAAGCGATATTAATCGACTTATTGAGAGCTACTATCCAGAGCATCAAGACAAGTTACTCTCATTGCTGGATCTAAAAGACCCAAGACTTGCCATGGATCATCTGACAACAAATCAAGTAACGCTTTGTCCCTCAGTTTTCATTGCCAGATCTTTAGCTAAGAACGGAAACAATGTCTATCAATACCATTTTACTCGAATGCGAGAAGGCAGTGAGAAGATACTGTCTTATCATGGTGCTGAAATTCCCTATGTATTTAATACCCACGATGAATGGTTGCCAACCAATGAAGTAGATCAACAGTTGACTGAAGCGATGATGGAATACTGGGTTGAATTTGCAACAAAAGGAACGCCCAATTCAATCAATAATCCAACATGGAAAGAATTTGGCATGGAAGAAAACTATTTAATCTTAGATGCAGAGCTGGAAAATTCATCAAAACTAGAAAATGATTTTTGCGAAATAATGATTGATGAATTAATTAAAAGATCATCAAGCTAAAATGTCCTTAAGGGTTATAGGGGCAGGATTTGGAAGAACCGGAACGCTTTCATTAAAAATTGCACTTGAAGAACTTGGCTTTGGGCCGTGTCATCACATGAAGGAAGTGATGAAAAACCAACAGCAAACTGAATGGTTTCACCAAGCGTCGAAAGGCGAGGAAGTTAATTGGGAGGAGGTTTTTGAAAAATATCAGTCTGCGGTGGATTGGCCAGCTGTTGCTTATTACCAGGAATTAGCTGATACATTTCCTGAGGCAAAAATAGTCTTGGGCATTAGAGATGTTGATGCTTGGTATCAAAGCGTTAGGGAAACGATTTATACAGTAATACCAAACTTCCCGAAATGGATAAGGTTGGTTTTACCAAGAGCTAATAAAGCAATGGATATGATTGATAAAACAGTTTGGATTGGCGAATTTTCGGGTCGTTTTGAAGACAAAGAGTTTGCTGTTGATGTTTATAATAAACACATTGAGTTAGTGAAGAAAGTTATCCCTGCCGAAAGACTATTGATACATTCAGCCAAGGATGGATGGCAGCCTTTGTGTGATTTTTTAGGGGTGACAGCTCCAGATGGACCGTATCCATGGGTTAATGAATCTATTGGTTTTAAACGAAATTTTAGAATCATTAAAGCTATGAAATGGCTACCAGCAATTCTAGTGATCGTCTTATTACTATTTATACTTAAATGAAACTCTTAACAGTTTATTAATTCTTACTATGTAAAAAAATTGATAGCTTATAGAGAATTGGGGTCATCAATAACCAAGGAATTTGACTTTGTAGAGTTATGGTTCTGTCATTAAACTCAAATAACACTGGATTAAACCAAGGTCCTGTTGGGGCTAATGGTGCCCATGAGAGACTTTTCCCTACAGCCAGTTGATCGTAATACAGAAACATCTCAACAAAAATATTCTGACCTATACACCAAATTAATAGGACCAAAAACACTTTCCAGCTCCAACCATCAAGTATTGACTGTTCTTTAGCTAATAATTTGGATGTAATGAAAAGTCCTCCAAGACAAACTGTGCCAGCATCACCTAGAGCGTTCATTAACCAATTAATATTTTTTGGAATGAAGTAATTCAAGATTTCTGACCTTCTAAGGTCAACAGGATCTCCTGAGATCCAACCGTAGGTAAACCATAACTCCCATCCCAATGCACAGATGAGGAAAGAATAGATATAAATTTTTAGTATTGATGTCGGCAGTTCATTTCTTCTTTTGAGAGTTAGAAGCACGATAATAGGAATAATGACACTCAAATAAACCACAACAATAATTCTTAGTTCAGCAAAAGCCATAAGTGCAATAAATTTCTATGTTAAATAGATCTTAGATACCATTCGAAGTCTTTGTTGCTGATTTGAGAAGTAAAGCGGTCCATTTCACATCGCCTTGATCTTAAAAATAGATCACTGTATTCATTGCCCAGATATTCATTCAAGACGGTTGCATTTTCAAAAGCGTCCAAGGCCTTATCCCATTTAACAGGTAATGTAACCTCAGGATCTATAACTTCTCTTTCAGAAATCATTTCTGGAGGAGTGATCTTATTTTTTAAACCACAATGTATTCCTGCCAGAACACAAGCCATCACTAAATAGGGGTTAGCATCAGCGCCTGCGGCACGGTGTTCAATTCTCACATTATCAGAATCAGATAATGGGATACGAATTGACAGGTTTCGGTGATTTGGACCCCAATTTGGAGTTATAGGAGCAAAAAAACCAGGTTGAAAACGTCGATATGAATTAGCATTTGGGCAAAATATCGCCATCCCTTCTTCCATTGTTTGAGCTAGACCACCAACAGCATGTTCAACATTCTGATTATAGTTTGTCTCTTGCTTAGAGTCTGTTTGAAATAGAAGCTCTCCTTTTTTATTTTTTAGGCTGATATGAATATGCATCCCGGAGCCTGCGGTCTCCATGAATGGTTTAGCCATAAAGGTAGCTCCTAGGCCAAACGATTTAGCAGTCTCACGAACAGCCCTTCTCAAAAGTATGGCGTGATCAGATGCCAATAAAGGGTCATCGACATGATGTAGGTTGGCTTCAAATTGACCCCTTGAGAATTCTGATATGGTCGTACCCATAGGGATATTCTGTATTTTACAGGCTTCTTTTAATTGATTAAAAAATGGGTCTAACTCCCTCAAATCTTCCATGGAGTAGACTTGTGGTCCTTCGTCCTGAAGGATTGTGCCAGGTAAGGGTCCGTGTCTTGGATTAATACTCAATGCGTCTTTGTCTTGAATTAAATAAAACTCCAATTCAACCGCTACTGTTGCTCGAAAACCATCGGCTTCAAACTTTTCGATAACTTGTCGAAGAATATTGCGACTCTCATTGGAGTAATGTTCCCCATTTCGATCAAACATGGTGATCATGGCTTGGGCTGCAGGTTTGTCCAACCAAGGAATAGAACTCAGTGTATTGGCAACAGGTTTTGCAGTAACATCAGGGTCACCGTCATCGGTTCCCAGAACCAGGCCATCAATGACATTGCCACTTGAATCAAGGAGATGGGTTGCTGCTGGAAAATTAACACCTTTGCTAAATAAAGTTTCTGCCTCTGAAACATCCAAGCGTTTGCCTCGTATGATGCCATTCATGTCTGGAACCAAGAGCTCTAGAATTTCTAGATCAGGATGGGATTCTAAAAAAAGATTTAGTTCATCAAGGCTGGACATATTATGAGCTTGTTTTATTGATTAACTCTTTTCGCCATTCTTTAGCAGCTGTCAATCCTTTATCTTTAAGGACTTTATAAAATGCTTTACCTTCATCATTATCTGCTGTTTCATATAAAACATCGGCTTCCAATGCATCCAATAAAGCTTCACGCATTCCCCCTATCTCTAAAGTTCTGTTAATAGCACGCTTTGTGATCTCAACACTGAGACGATCATTTGAAGCTATGGTTTCAGCCATCTCTATACCGGCGTTGTCAAGATCTGATTCTTTGACAACTTGATTGATCAAGCCCATCTCATAGATCCGTTGAGACGGTATCTTGATCCTACCTGTTAAGAGTAATTCTTTTGCCAATTTAGGGCCTGTTAACCAAGGCAATAGCATCGCTACAATTCCGCTCGCAATTGAAACTTCGGGCTCTCCAAACATGGCATTTTCTGCAGCTATGGTAATATCGCAGGCAAGAGCCATCTCCATAGCACCGCCAACACAATGTCCTTGAACGACAGCTACGGTTGGCTTTGGCGAATCCCAAAAACGCATTATGGTGTTAAAATCATCCTCTAAGGCTGCACGCATGTCAGCGTCGTCGTCTGTATCCCAAACCTCGTCATTAAGATCAAAGCCAGCAGAAAAAGATTTCCCTGCTCCCTTCAATACAATGGCACGAACATTGGGGTTATCCTCAGCATCGTCCATAGCCTTGTTAATTGCTTCAAGCATGCTCGTGTTGATCGCATTCAATTTGTCCGGTCTATTCAGCGTCAGTACTGCAATAGGCCCATCAACCTCATAAATTAAGGTGTCATTCATTAGTGCTTATCCCAAGTTGTACCAAATGGATTTACTTTGCGTGTACCCGAGCACGGACTCAAAACATGAATCTTTGGAGTTCCCTGATTGTTTGTATCCGCCAAATTCAAAGGTTAGATCACCAACGTCATAACAATTGACATAAACCATTCCTGATTCAATAGCTTTAGCCATATTGTGAGCTCTGCTCACATTGCTTGTCCACACAGAAGCACACAGTCCATAGATGGTGTCGTTAGCCATGTTGATGACTTCTTCTTCGGTATCAAACGGTATAATTGAGGCAACAGGTCCAAAGATTTCCTCTCTCCCGATGGTCATGTCATTGTTAACATCTGAAAACAGAGTTGGTTCAACAAAACATCCTGCTTCAAGACCATCCGGTACACCGCCACCAAATTTCAATGTGGCGCCTTCAGATTTTCCAGCTTCAATAAAACCAAGCACTCTTTTTTGAGCTTGCGCGGTCACTAATGGGCCCATATTAGTCTCAGGATCCAATGGATCACCTGGTGTGTATGCCCCTTGTCCTTGTGCGATAAATTGATCAACAAAATCAGCGTAGAGAGCTCGTTCAACATAGATTCGAGATCCAGCATTACAGACCTCACCCATGTTCGAATAAATAGAATCATAGGCTGTGTCGACAGCTTGATCCATGTCAGGCAAGTCAGCAAAAAAGATCATGGGTGATTTACCACCAGTTTCCAAGCTAACCTTTTTCATATTCGACTGACCGGAATATTGAAGAAGTAATTTTCCAACTTCAGTTGATCCAGTAAAACCAATTTTTAAAACATCTGGGTGAAGTGCCAGTGCTTTACCAGCCACCTCTCCAAGACCGCTTACCACATTCAAGACCCCTGGAGGCCCGCCTGCTTCTACAAATAGTTCTGCAATCTTTATGCAGGAATGGGGTGAATGTTCATCAGGTTTGAGCACTACTGAGTTACCAGCCGCTAAAGCGGGTGATATTTTCCAGACAGCCATTAACAGTGGATAATTCCATGGGGAAATACAACCCACCACACCGAATGGCTCTCGCACTGAAAGATTTAATGCGCTGTCATGAGTGTTAGCAACTTTTCCATACATTTTATCAATGCATTCAGCCATAAACTTGATATTGACCGCTGAAGCTGGCACATCAACATTCAAACAATCACTAATAGGTTTACCCATGTTCATAGTCTCTAAAAGTGCAAGTTCTGCAGCATTTTGGTTAACAAGATCTGCAAACTTCATCATGATTCCCATTCGTTTTCTTGGGGCCATTTTCAACCAAGACCGAGCTTTATAACTCTCTTTAGCTGCGGCTACTGCCTTGTCTATATCTTTCTCTGTACCTGCAGCAACAGTTGCATATACTTCGTTGGTTGCTGGGTTAATAACTTCGAACTTTCCACCGTCAGTAGCGTCCACATATTCACCATTAATAAACAGCCTGCCTTCAATTTTATTTTCAGCCTCACTGGCTAGTTTGCTCCAATCCTCTTTGGAATATTTTCTCGCACTTCTTGCGTCCATTATTAGTTCTCCTTAAGTTTTAATTATTCTGCTGATGCAACGATATCAATGCATCAACCGCTATACAATTATCTTTCCCCAATATTACGGGATTTATATCAATTTCACATATCTGTTCTTTGAGCTCAACTGCTATTAGTGAAAACTTTGAAGCCATCTGGGTAAATGCATCAATGTCAACTGGATCTGATCCACGATACCCTTCAAGGAGTGTTTTCATTTCTAATGATTCTATTGCTTTCTTTGCAATCTCTTCTGAGAATGGCGGCATCAAAGTCACTGCATCCTTTAAAGCTTCAGCATAATAGCCTCCAAATCCTATAGTTACCATGGGTCCAAGTTGCTGATCTGTGGTCATGCCGATGATCATTTCAACTCCATCTGATTCTATCATTGGAGCCAACAACGCATCACCAGGTAATTTTTGCTGGAGCTTATCGTAGGATTCTAGAAGCTGCTCCTCTGAGTTAATAGCCAGAAATACGCCGTCAAGCTCTGACTTATGTAAGGCCTCTTCTAGTGCTGTCTTTAAGACTAATGGAAATTGCATTGATCTTGATTGATCTATCAACTGATCTCTATCTCCAACAATATGGCTCTCGTTGGAATTAATGCCAAGCTCAGCAAACATTTTCAATGCCTCACTCTCTCCGATAGAACTTCTTTCGCTGAGATCTTGTTTATACTTTTCTAAAATTGACCGGGGTAGCTCTTCATTAATAGTGCCTTTGGTTGACAGAAAGTCTCTGAAGTTATGCATGCATCGCACTCCTGCTAAGAAAGAATAGACGCCATCAATTATAGGCATTCCTGCATGAGTTGACTCAGCTACTAATGGATCAGAACCAGTCCCCTGACGATTGGAAACAAGAAAAATAGGCTTACCAGATTGTTTATTAGCCTGTTTCATAAAATCAATATATTCTGGGTAGATCTTACTAATGGGTCCGCGATCCATAACGATTGCCCCCATTGAAGCATCCGGATCCATTAACATGGCTATAATTGAATCAATCATAATCTGATCAGAATCTCCCAATCCTCTACCCCAAGCATCCAGTGGGTTAACTGCAGGTAATCCAGGATCCAATATATCTGTCAGATTTTCGACAGTATCTTGGCTTAACTCAGCAAACTCAGCTTCTTGTTGTTCAGCAAGATCAATAATTAACTGTCTTTCGCCGCCTGAATCAAGTATAGCCACCATTCCACCATCAGCTAATTGATGGGGTTGTGCAAACATAATTAGAGTTGTTGCAAGCTCGTCCATATCATTAACTCGCTGAATTCCGTATTTATTAAACAAAGCGTTATAACAATCATCTTCGCCTGACAGACCTCCAGAATGTGAAACGGTCAACTCAGCTGAGCGAGCTGTTTTACCTGTTTTTAAAATAACAATGGGAATCCTTTTTTCTATGGCTAACTCACAAGCTTTAATCATAACCTTGGGTTTTCTAATAGTTTCCAAGAACAACCCTACGACTCTGGTGCTCGGCTGATGCAAAGCGTATTCGAGATAATCTTCAGCACCGGTCGTTAATTCTTGGCCGGATGAAACCCCTAGATTCAAGTTGATACGCTCGTCACAATCAATAATTCCCGCAAGACCAGAGCCAGATTGACTAATTAAACAAATACCACCGGATTGATGATTAGGCCGGGTGTCGAAACCATTAGCCCAAACACTCTTTTCAATATTAAAAAAGCCCGTACCGTTTGCACCGCATAAAAGGACATTTGCGTCCTTTAATTTTGCTTCTAGTCGATCTTTTAAAACGGGCGTGGAATCATCGTCAATTACCAACATAGATAATATAGTCATAGCCCGAACACCTGCCTCGATTGCCGCATCAACCAGCCCTTCAAGTCTTTGATCAGAAACTGCAAAAATAGCGTGCTCAACTGGTTCAGGTAAAGATTGGAAATCAGGAAAACATGGGACATCCAATACTTGGTCGTATTTTGGATTGATGCCATACAAATTACCCTCGTATCCTCCATGGAGAAGATTTTTTAATAATCTACTACCGACCCCCGCTGAGGTTGACGCGCCGACAACGGCGATGCTTGCTGGGTTTAACAGAGGATCTAAACGATGTGACATAAATTAGTCTAGTATAGTTCTGCAGGAGTTGTTCTTTTCCTGTCAGGGTCAAAGAATGGTTTAGTAACAATTGTTGCCTCTTCCATGACTTTATTCCACTCTAGGTCTTTCTGATAGTAGATCTCAGCAACAATTTTATCCTTTCCTTTTTTCCAAGGATCATGAAGTGATGCAAAAGCAATATTTGCTTTAGCACTGGGTGAAAACATAGCAGAAGTAACGTTACCTATTTTCTTTCCTGATTGATTGTAAAGATATGAACCCTCTGCAGGCTTGTTACCATTCACATTAAGTTTAACAAAAGTATAACGAGACCCTCTCTTCTTTTCTTCTAACAAGGCTTGTCGTCCATTAAAAACTGGCTTCGATAAATCCACTAACCAAGATAAGCCTAATTCAAAAGGTGACCTTGTTGAACCGGGTCTAATAGCATCCTCAGCTACCATAAAATCTTGGCCTGGCACAAGTAAGCCAGCCTCGATTCTAACTAAATCTAAGGCATCTAAGCCAAATGGATGTATGCCATATATTTCACCCTTATCGAATAAGTCATCCCAAAAATTCAAAGCCACTTCATTAACCATGCACACCTCATAGCCAAGATCACCGCTGAATCCAGTTCTTGAAATCATAATCTCTTGGCCCTGAAAATCATAATGCTTGATATCAAACGGTTTAAGGTGCTCAATTCCCTCAAAACCCATGGCTTTAAGAATGCTGCAGGATGTTGGACCCTGTACTCCTAAACAAGCAACCTCATCAGTAATTTCTTCGATCTTTACATCAAACCCAATTGCAGCTATCCCAAGATTATCAAGCTGTCTTTCTACACATAACAACCAATATTCATTCTCTCTAATATGAAAAACTGTTCCATCATCCAGAACTTGGCCTTGCTCATCACACCAAACGACATAACCAACTCGTCCAACAGCAATTTTATTCATATCTCTGGTGAAGAAGCGATTCACAAACTCAGCAGAATCAGGGCCGGTTATTTTTTGCTTAACCATTGGTGTGTAATCAATAACCCCAGTGGTGTTTCTTACAGAAAAATACTCCAGATCTGTTCTAAAATAATTGGTGGAAACTGTATAATCTTTCCACCGCGTCCATTCATTGAGAATATTCAATTCAGACGTTCTCTCATGAAATGGTGTCTTGTAAACAGATTGTTTGTAATGATCTTGTTGCAACATCTTATGACTCCCTGCTGATAATTTCATTTGCTGCATTTCTTCCAGCAAGTCCCATCAAACCCCCACCTGGATGAGCACCCGCTCCGCAAAGATATAGTGACTCAATGGGTGATGTGTATTGGGCCATTCCTGAAATTGGTCTTAACATCAAAAATTGGTCAAAAGTTAATTCTCCATGATGCCAATGTCCACCAGTTATTCCGTATTCATTCTCAAAATCTACAGGGGACAACAACTCAGCATGAACAATTAACTTCTTAATACCCGGTGCCATGTTTTCTAATTGATTAAGACAATTTTCTAGGATTTTTGGTTTTGAATCATCCCAACCGTCTTTTAAATGATATGCCGTATTGTTCACGATTGCAGATAACACATGACGACCTTTTGGTGCCAAAGTATCGTCATGAATCGATGGAATAATAATCTCCATGGGTAACTCGTCTGAATATTGCCCGTATTTTGTAAAATCATGGGCTAATTCTAAGTATTTCATGGTCGGTGCATTAATGATTCGATGACCCAGATCATCAGGCTCCACCCCTTTAAAAACAGGTAATCCAGACAAAGCCAAATGCAGCTTAGAGGTATTGCCTCGCATTCTGATATTGCTGATTTTATGTACTATACCTGGCTCTAAATACTTCGGTCCAACTAAACACATAAAAGTGCTTCGGGGATCAATGCCAGACACCACAATGTCAGCTTGAACGGTCTCACCATTCTCTAAAATAAGACCTTTAACTTTATTCTCATCATCCAAATCAATTTGCTTAATTGGTGAATTCAAATGGACAGTAACACCAGCACTCTCAGCAGCGTTTTGAAGTGCTTGTGTGTAAGAACTCATTCCACCATTAGGGATAGCATAGCTTCCTTGAACTCCATTAAGATCACCAGTTAGTTGGTGCAAATAAGTAATCACACTGTTATTAGTTCTTGGTCCCAATCGATTTCCTAGCAAAGCATCAAGTGCAATTGATCCTTTAATATGCTCATGTTCAAAATATTCGTTGAGAACATCATGAATATTAATAGCAATAAATTTCAGCATATTTCTCATAGAATCCTGACCCATAGTTCTAAGATTCCATCCAAGACTCATGAGGCTTGTTAGATCTTTTCTATCCTCTGAACCTAATCTTGGTGGTCTAGATTGATAAGTTTTTTTGAAAAACCCAGAAAGCTTTTTCATGGTGGTTTTAAATTCTTTGTATTGATCTTGTTCTCTTAAAGTAATGTCATCTCCGCTAATATTATCGTCATCAAAAATCAAGGCATTACCCTTCGGATTAATCGACACAGTTTTTAGCCCACTAACCGCATATGAAAGGCCGTGTTGCTTAAGCTTTAGAGACTTTTGAATTCCAGAATCAATTTGATGCAATAGATGGGCAGCCCCTGGAACTGTATATCCATCTGCTAATTCCCTAGTTGAAGCCATGCCACCAATATCAGAACGTGCTTCATAAAGATCGACTTTAAAGCCTGCCTTAGCTAGATATGAACCACAGATTAGGCCGTTATGACCTCCTCCAATAATCGCTATATTTTTGTTTTTTCTAGTCATCATTGTCCGACGCTGGAACGATATTTTTTCGCTTTAAATCAAACAACATCTCTCTAGCCGCATTAGCTCCTGGGGCAGCCATAACTCCACCGCCTGGATGGGTACTGGATCCACACATATAAAAGCCTTTTACTGGGCCTCTAAATTGTGCGTAACCAGGAAATGGTCTATTGAAGAACATCTGATCCATCGTTAATTCGCCTTGGAAAATATTGCCTTCTGTTAACCCAACCTCATCTTCAATGTCTTGAGGTGTCCTTATTTCTGCGTGAACAATCAGGTCTTTAAAATTGGGACTGTATTCGCCTATCTGGTCAATCACAGTTTTACCAAAGCCTTCTCGATCTTTGTCAGTCCATTCACCAGTTGCTAGTTTTGGTGGTGCGTACTGGACAAACACTGACATATAGTGCTTACCAGGAGGTGCCATTGTCGGGTCAGTCAATGTTGGAATAAGAGTGTCACAATATGGATCTTGTGACCAACGACCGTTCTTCCAATCATCGTAAGCCCTCTCGATTCTTTCCAATGAATCAATAAAATGCATATCCGCGTATATAAGCGGGTTATTTTTTCCCATAGCTGGAAACTCAGGGAGACCGTCTAGAGCAATATTTAACTTACCTGAAGACCCATTGAATTTAAAATTATCAACTTGTTTGAGTAATTTTTTATTCAGATCTTGAGGATCAAATAGATCTTGATAGGTACGCCTCGCGTCTAAATTAGACACAACATTTTTTGCATAATATTCATCACCATTGGCTAAAACGACGCCAGTGGTTTTGCCATTTTTAACCTGGATTTGAGTCACTTCTGCATTAGTTAGAATTTCACCATCATACTCCTGAAGTGCCCCTGCAAGGGCTTTTGAAACAGCACCCATACCGCCTCGAGCAAATCCCCAAGAACCAATACTTCCATCGACTTCACCCATATAGTGATGCAATAAAACATAGGCTGTTCCAGGTGAATATGGACCAAGCGCTGAGCCAATAATGCCGCTACCAGACAGAGCCGCTTTTACAATATCCGACTCAAAGTATTCTTCCAAATATTCAGCCACACTCATAGTATAAAAACGTATCGTATCGTACATGGTTTGCTCGCCTAACCCATACATTCGCTTAAATAAATACAACAATTCTTCAAGGTCTTTAGGTCTGAAAGAGGTGGGATCTGGAGGTGTTCTTAACAACATGGGTTTAATAAATCGGCACTGCTTTGATACATCTCTACTAAATCGAACGTATGCATCAGCATCCTTTTTCGAGAAACGACCTATCTCTCTTCGGGCTAAGTCAGGATCAGAGTATCCTCCAAAGATGTTGCCATCTTTTGTAAAAGTAACGCTGCCTCCGTAGGCAAGAACTTGTAAACCATGTTTTTGTAAATTCAGATCTCGATAAATTTCAGGTCTTAACAAACTACAAACATAAGAACAATTTGAGTAGGTCCAGCCATCATGTAACTCCCGGCTCACAGCAGCGCCACCGATGTACTCATTTTTCTCTAAGACAAGTACCTTTAAACCTGACTTAGCTAGATAAGCAGCATTGGTTAAACCATTATGGCCTGCTCCGATTACTATGGCGTCATACTTATTCAATTCATTATCCTTCTAATGATCTCTCAAGAGCACTTTCAAAAGCATCCAACGTAGGCTTTAATGCATCCTTAGCATGGGCTTCGCATATGAACCAAGGCTCTCTCGGATCGAACTCGCATAATACCCCATCTTCAAGCATTTCTTCAGCAAGTTTTTCATAAAATGGGTAATCTGAGCCTTTAAAATCACGGGCATTCGTTGGAGCAGATTCAGATAAAAATAAACCGGACATTGCTGGGTGACCCGTAAAACAGTGAGCGACATTGTGATTTGACAAAATTTTGCCAACGCCATTCCTTAAGTCTGTGCCATATTGATTAACTGTCTCAAGGGCATTCGTGTTTTGCAGAATATCTAAAGTCTTATTGGCTGCTGAAATTGCAACAGAATGAGCAGTGAATGTTCCCCCATGAAGAACACCGCCATATTTAATAGATCTCATTAATTCTTCTTTTCCACAAACTGCAGCAATTGGGTAACCGTTAGCCATTGATTTAGCAAACGTGCATAAATCAGCCTCAACTCCATAAAGTTCCTGAACACCACCTTTAGCTACTCTAAAACCTGTTTTAACTTCATCAATTATTAGTACAACATTGTATAGATCGCACAGTGAGCGCACTGCATTGATATATTCTTGTGTGGCCGCAATAGAGCAGCAATTCCCCAAGATAGGCTCAATGAGTAAAGCGCCTATATCGTTGTGCTTTGCTTTTAGCAAATCTTCCAAACGAGAGGCATCATTCATCGGGACAAGATGCAACATCTCTGCATTATGCTTTGGCACTCCAAGGCTTGAAGAAGCCAGAACCGGTGAACCGGCAGTGGGGTCCCATTCATCCAAATCAATATCCCACATAACTGAATCTGAGACACCATGATAACCGCCTTCAATCATAATGAATTCATCTCTTTTACTATAGGCTCTTGCAACCCTTAAAGCCGCCATAACAGCCTCTGTACCTGAGTTAGAAAAACGAACCAATTCTGCCGCTGGCACCATCGAAGAAATTTTATCAGCTAGTTGATACTCCAATTCTGTTGACAATGCAAAAACACCGCCAATCTCTATGCCCTGTCTAGCGGCTTCATCAACTCTAGGGTCTGCATAACCAAGAATATATGGTCCATAAGCTAGCCGATAATCAATGTATTCATTGCCATCGATATCCCATAATCGACAGCCGGAAGCATGGTCGATGTAAATCGTTTCATCATCGCCCCAATATCTGAAATTTGAAGTTACTCCTAACGGAATTTTCTGAATGGCTTTTTTAAAATGTTTGTTACTTTTATCTAATGATCTGTTGCTCATAATCTACTCTATTTGTCTTAGTTGACATGGGATGTTGATAGACAGGTTCCCAAAAAACCTATGAATGAACTAGGACTTATTTATTGAATAAATAATGTTGAAAGATGATCTCAGAAGATATGTCATGGCAACATACTAATAAATTTATTTAAAATTAGAAAGAACAATTTCACATAACATCACACGTATAATCAGAGTAAGATAATTTATTAAAATTAATTTTGGAGAAATAAATGCACATCAATTTACCTGACAACGCTGAAGAGTGGGCAGCTAGTGCACAAAAGTTTCTTGACACAACTATGCCCTGGGAAGTTGAAGCTGAAATGAACGAAGGCAAACTGCCTGATGAAATTGACAAAAAACATCGACAGATGGCAATCGATATGGGTTTGAGCTGCATGGATATTCCTAAAATTTTTGGCGGTAAAGAATTAAGTATTATAGAACAGGTGGCAGTTTGGGAGGTTTTGGGTCGGAGTACCAATGCCTTAACATGGTGCTTTTCTGAGCCACAAGCTTGGATGCTAGAAGCTTGCAGTGATGAACAAATTAAAGAATACATTTTACCACTCATGGACGGGAGTCGGCATGAATGTTATGCAATAACAGAGTCTGAATCAGGCTCTGAACTAGATGTCAAAACTACGGCTAAAAAAACTGATGGCGGCTACTTGATTAATGGAGAAAAATGGTTTGTCACTGGTGCCAATCATGCTGATTTTTTCTTTCTCCAAGCAGTCATTGAATCAAACAATGAAACAATAGGTGATGCTATGTTTTTATTAAACATGGATGAAGCAGGTATTGAACATGTCAGAACTCCTCTCTTCTCGCACACCTTTGATAGTCATCATCCAATCTATAAATTTAATGATGTGTTTATCCCAGAAAAAAATTTAATAGGCTCTGAAAACGCTGGAATGAGTTATGCCCTAGCATGGTTCAGAAGAGAACGTCTAATGATTGCTGCCAGATGCTGTGGGGCTGCTGCCAGATTAATTGAGGAAGCCACAGACTTTGCTACAACAAGAAAAGTAAAAGACGGTAAGCTGTCTGACCAACAAGCCATTCAATTTATGTTAGCTGATAGTGTTACTGAATTGTGGGCAGCTAGATTAATGCTCTATGAAACAGCAAATGCCCATGATCGTAATGATGATTTAAAAGCTCTTCATTATCGCTGCTCTGCAGCTAAATTATTTGCTTCTGAAATGGCTAATAAAGTAGCAGATCGTGTGGTACAAATTTTTGGCGGTAGAGGTTATATGAGAGAATTTACAGCTGAACGCTTCTACAGGGAACTAAGAGTTGATCGTATATGGGAAGGAACTTCTGAGATACAGCGACTTATCATTGCTAGAGGCTTAATAAACAAGGGCCTGAAAAAGTTATAATTTAACCCTCTTTATCAGGAGTTAAAGTTATGGATCAAAAGCCATCTATTCTGGACTGGATTTATATTCTTGGGCTATCGGCTGTTTGGGGAAGTGCCTTTGTTTTTATAAGAATCGCAGCTCCTGAATTAGGCGCTATTGGTTTGGTCTTCTTGAGATTAGTTATCGCTTCTTTACTTTTAGGTATTATTTTTCTTAAAAAGCATCATTGGTCTATTTTTAAGAAAAACTTATTACCCATCATAGTTATTGGTGCAACTAATGTTGCTCTCCCTTTTTATTGTTTTGCTTATGCAGCGTTGCATATTAATGCAAGCTCTATGGCAGTCATTAATGGCAGCACTCCATTGTTTGCTTTCATCTTTTCAATGCTTATTTTGGGATTCAAATTTAGAATCATACAATTTAGTGGGATAGTGATAGGCTTGGCTGGCTTAGTTATCTTTGTTGGGTTCGAATCACTAGATTTTAATCTATTGCCTATATTAGCTGCAACAATGGGCGCTGCTTTTTATGGCATCTCAATGGTTTATATCTATAAACTCAATATAGTTGATACAAAAGCAATGGCAGCTATCACGATGATCATAGCAACTGTTTTAATTAGCCCTTTTTTATACTTTGAGCCACTTAACCTAGTGGGATTAAATACAAAAGCTCTCTTCAGTATTCTCTTTTTAGGGATTTTTTGCACCGGTTTAGCTTATATCCCTTACTTTATTTTAATCAAGAATATTGGTCCTATTAGCACCTCAATTATCGCCATGTTAGTCCCACTCTTTGGTATGCTTTGGGCTTACCTTTTGCTAAAAGAAACAATAACATTGACAATGCTAGGGGGTTGTTTGTTAATTATTATGGGTGTGCTTCTGACTAATTTAAGCGGGAATGGAAGCTCAAAAAATCTTAATAAGAATTTAGATAATCTATAATCTTTATTCTAATAATGATGAAAATTTTTAAACTAACATTTTTAATACTTCTGATTGCTCAGGCATCGCATTCTGAGGGGGTTGTTAGTTTCTATAATTGGGCCGATTATATTGGCGAGAATACGATTGAAAACTTTGAAGAAGAATATGGAATTAAGGTCAATTATGATCAATATGATTCTTCAGAGATGGTTGAAGCAAAGCTTCTCAGTGGTAACTCTGGATATGATCTCGTGATGCATTCTGCCATGTACTCCAAAAGATTAATGCCAATTGGAATTTTTCATAAGATAGATAAATCAAAAATAAAAAATTATGAATTAATCAACCCTGAACTCTTGAAAATGCTGAGCGTGGTCGATCCTGGCAACGAAATGATGATTCCTTATAGCTACGGATCCACAGGTATTACCTATAATGAGGATATGATTCTTGAAAGATACCCCGATGCTCCTATCGGTAGTGGGGCCATGCTGTTTGATCCTGCAGTAGTCTCTAAATTTGCAGACTGTGGAATTAGTGTTCTAGACTCGCCAACTGATGTGGTGCCAACAGCTCTTATGTACTTAGGTTATCCCGATGATTCAAGAGATCCAAAAGCACTCAGAGAAGTAGAAGATTTATTACTAGGAGTGAGACCCTATATTAAAAAATTTACCTCGTCGACATTACTTAATGATTTGCCAAACGGAGACTTATGTATGTCCCAGAGTTGGGCAGGAGACTATGCCACAGCTAAGATGAGATCTGAGGAAGCTGGAAAAGAAATTAACCTTAAATACTTCGTGCCCTCAGAAGGTAGTCTACTGTGGTTGGACATCATGGTCATTCCCAATGATGCACCAAACCTAGAAAATGCCTATTTATTGATGGATTACTTGACGAGACCAGAAGTTAGTGCAGATTTTGTCAATCTAACACACTATGCCAGTCCTCTTCCATCTGCTGATAAATTCCTTAAGGATGGTGTCAGGGAAGATCCTGCAATATATCCGACGACTGAGATCATGAACCGTTTATCTCTTACCCCAGTAGATCCACCAAAGTACAATAGAATGAAAACCAGAATATTTACTAGATTCAAAACCAATCAAAAAAGAAAGCAATAAACGAGAAAAAATATGAGTGAAAATCCACAGGCATTTATTCAAATAAGGGAAATTAGTAAACATTTTGGAGATGTCATTGCTGTCAACAAAGTAGATCTGGACATTAAGAAAGGAGAGCTCTTCTCAATTCTTGGTGCCTCTGGTTCCGGTAAAACCACATTATTAAGAATGATGGCAGGACTCGAAATTCCAACTGAAGGTAAAATTTTTATTGATGGAATCGACATGACCAATGTCCCACCCTATAAACGTCCTGTGAATATAATGTTTCAAAGCTATGCTCTGTTTCCTCACATGACAGTTTTTGACAATATAGCCTACGGACTAAGAAAAGAGGGTATAACCAAGGTAAAGATTGATGACAAAGTCAGGAAAATGCTCGCCCTAGTAAAACTCTCTGATTATGGGAAAAGAACACCTAATCAATTATCAGGGGGTCAATCTCAACGAGTGGCGCTTGCAAGATCATTAATTAAGGAACCAAAGGTACTGCTTCTCGATGAACCCCTAGCTGCTTTGGATAAAAAATTGAGACAAAGCACTCAATTTGAACTTATGGACATACAAGAAGAACTCGGCGTCACCTTTGTGATCGTCACCCATGATCAAGAAGAAGCCATGACTCTCTCAGACCGAATAGCAGTAATGGAGGAAGGTGAATTCGTACAGATTGGAACGCCAAATTCAATCTACGAGCATCCTAACAGTAAATTTGTTGCGGACTTTATCGGAAACATCAACATGTTTGATGCCAAGGTTATCAGTTCTGGTGAGCAAGGATTGAATATAACCTGTAAAGCACTGGGCGGTGATATTGTCATGAAAAATTCCAGTCAAACTATTCATGCCACAGATCTTTCAGTTGCACTAAGACCTGAGAAGGTAATCATTGATAAGCAACAACCAAGTAATGAAAATATAGATTATGTGTCTGGGGTTGTCGAAGATTTTGGCTATTTTGGAAATCTTTCAATCTTTCGAGTGAGGACCACCAACGGAGACATCATCCAAGTCAGTAAACAAAACAGAGTCAGGATAGAGGATACAATCACATGGGAAGATCAGGTCTATCTCTCTTGGGAGCCAGAAAGTCTAATTTTATTGGATAAATAGTGTCTGGATTACTGATAAATGTAGAAAATTCATTCAGAGAAAGGCTCTGGAAGAAATTTATAGTTTTCATACCCTACTTATGGTTGCTGCTTTTCTTTCTGACACCTTTCTTAATTGTTTTCAAAATAAGTCTTGCCGATCCACTTATAGCCCAACCACCATTCACGCCCTTGTTTCAAAAATCAGTGGAAACAGGTCTTTCCATCTACACCACTTTTGACAATTACCTCTATCTGTTTCAGGATTCTTTGTATCTGGTTACCTACATCAATTCGGTCAAACTGGCTTTTATTTCAACTTGTTTTTGCTTGATGATTGGCTACCCAATTGCTTACGGCATTGCCCGATCTCCACAACCCACTAGGAACATCCTGCTGTTGATGGTGGTTGTGCCATTCTGGATTTCATTCTTGCTTCGAGTTTACGCATGGATGGGCATTTTAAAAACGAAAGGGCTCCTTAATGGTTTTCTTCTTTGGACCGGTATTATCGATCAACCACTGGAATTGCTCTACACAGACACCGCCGTTTATATCGGGATGATTTATTCATATTTGCCATTTATGATTCTTCCCCTGTATGCAAATCTTGAAAGATTGGACATTCGATTGTTAGAAGCTGCAGCGGATCTTGGAGCCAGACCATGGAGGGTATTCAAGGACATAACCTTCCCCCTCTCAATGCCTGGGGTAGTTGCAGGTTGCTTATTGGTATTCATACCAGCCATTGGCGAATACGTCATTCCAGCATTGTTAGGCGGTGCAGATACATTAATGATTG
>ENA-ORXI01000756-ORXI01000756.1-sediment-metagenome-genome-assembly--contig:-NODE-756-length-26996-cov-3.778298_pt1 | contig 26996 bp, 26 predicted proteins | sample MGYA00237861_ERZ511468 | MGnify/ENA primary metagenome ERZ511468 (study PRJEB26299, sample SAMN06266213) | sediment metagenome | isolation source: Hudson Canyon methane seep mesocosm | place: USA:Hudson...
AAAAAGCTTGCTCAAGCCCTCAAGAAGGCCCGTTTAAAAGAGAACGAGAGTCAAAATGTATTCTGCCTCCGGGTAGGAATTAAATTGTCCACCTATCGAAGAATGGAACGCGGCCAAGACAGTGATAATGGCGTGGGCATTGGAAATTGGCTAAAAGCCATCGAATACCTAGGGTGGGATGAACCTATTCTCGACATAGTGGAACCAAAGCCTTCTTTATTTGAGCAAGCAAAACTAGAAAAGCAAGCGCAAGGAACCCGCCAGCGAGCTAGTAAAAGCCCAAGTAGTTCACTATGAATCTGTTAGATATCTATCACGTTGATACCACAGGCGACTTCCATCTTGCCGGCCAGGTAGCACTCGATCCAAAAAGTGGCCAAGTCGATGGTGAGTTAACTAAAGACCACCAGCTACATCCTGACTTAAAGCGCTTAAATAATAAAGCGAGCCGTGATCTATTTAAGGCTTCTTTAGTAGATTCAAGATTGATAAAAGAAATAAACTTATCTGAGCTCCAACCTAATTCCTCAACAATCTTGATCAAGACTTCGTCTAAAGAAATATCTAAATTATTGGTCCAGTAAGAACAAAAAACTAGCTCTACATACTCAGAAACTTTGTTTCTTTCTAGAGCAAAAAAGACTCCTCTCATTGCCTTAACGCTGTTAACTGGGAAAACATCTGGCCAATTTACTGTTATTCCTCTAATCAAACTCCAATCATTAAGGTCTTTTCGTGAGTAAGAAGCTTTTGGTTTCACTGGGTTGCTTCTTGACTCATAAACACTAGGATTTATGGTATTAAAAATACCTCCGACCAAAATTGGTTTCCATACTAATTCCAGATTCAATCTAGAACATAAATTCTCTATTTCTTTAAAAGCAAGATAAGTCCAGGGACTGCTACAATCAAAAAAGAATTCTAATTTTCTTCTTGTATTACTCATCAATACCGCTTAGTTCTGCCATTTGTTGAAACAAAAGAGTTATCTCTTCCCTTTTCTCTTCACCTTTATATTCACGGTAAAGAGAATTTACATTAACAGCGATTCTTTCCCCATCTCCCCAGGTAGAAAATAAATCTAAATCTATCTCTTTTGCAGCCTCTAGAGCACTCATACCAGATTCAAAGCGCTTCCTAGATTCAGTATCAATATAAATTAGATAATCTCTTACTGCTTTGACTCCTCTGTTGTCTGTTACCGGACCATGGCCTGGAACTACGAAATCTACTTCCATTGAAATAATTCTGTCACAAGCATTAATCCAATTTTTAACTGGTCCAGCCCAAAGTATAGGATGCCCTTCAATAAACAGAATATCGCCAGTAAATACCACCTTATCAGAAGGCACATGTACTAAAACATCACCATTAGTATGCGCAGGCCCAACTTCAATGAGTTCAACAATTTTATCTCCTACTTGCCTCTGCGTTTCACCTGTAAATGTAGTATTAGGTAACCTTTTTGTTACTCCCTCAAAATTAAAACTTCCAAAGCACTCCAGAAAATACTTTCCTAAAGTTCCCATCTCAGGTGCTTGTATTAATAAAGCTGCCATCATTTCAGGAGACTCATGAGACATTTCTTCAAGTGTGGCTTCACTGGAGATAACTTCTTCTGTATCAACACAATTATTACCATTGCAATGATCACCATTGGAGTGACTGTTTATTAAAGCCCTTATATTCTTCATCCCTTTAGGTTCAGCACTCTTCATGGAATCAAGCATCTCTAGGGTTAGATCTTCATCAAACAAAGTATCCACAATGAGAGATTCATCTCCATCGGCAATAAGTCCAGCATTACTCCATCCCCATCCACCATCGGGCTGCAAATAACAGTAGATATTATTGCCTAAGTCACTCAGGCCTTTGTTAAATGGTTTGATTCCCAAATTCTTAAAATCTGATGCTTTCACTTATTACCTCTTTAAAAAACATATTAATGTTACTTAACCAGAATTGTAAGTACCTCCACAACAACTATATAATTCTTAACTTCACTTAATCTATTTATGTAATGACAAGACTCATCAAATTTCTTTTATTGTTATTTTGTAGCCAATTACTTTTATCAGGGCTATTGGCAGAAACTGAAGAGTATTTTTTTAATGATGACCACGTAAAGCTAACCAATGAGATCATTGAAATATTAGAGAAACATCATTTTACGAAAAAGAAATATCTTTCAATTAAGACTGAAGCATTAGATTCATTCTTGGACAGATTAGATCCCTCAAGGAGTGTATTTTTAGAAAAGGAAGTGAATTCATTTGCCGCAAACGACCTTGATGCTGAGATCAATGATCAACATGCCTCACTTGAGCAAGCATTTAAAATATTTGAACTTTACAGATCAAGGTATCTAGAAAGATATCAGCTACAGAAAAGCTTGTTATCAGAAATAGAAACTCTAGATTTAAGGCAGAATAGAAAAATTCTCAAGGACAGAACTGAGTCCGATAGGAAAGAAACAATCGAAGATTTAAAAAGACTCTGGGAAGATCTACTTATTAATGACGTTATTCAGCTTAATTTGAGTGGTAATGACCTTAATGAAACAAAAAACAAGCTCACAAAAAGGATAGATAATCAGTTTAACTTTTTTGAACGCACCAAATCTGAAGATGTTATCGATCTTTATATTAATTCTATAGCTCTTACTTATGGCCCTCATACAACTTACATGTCACCTAAAAGAACAGAGGATTTTGATATAGACATGAGTTTATCTTTGGAAGGAATAGGAGCGCTACTTTCAAATGATGGTTTGTACACAACAATTGCTTCCCTGGTTCCTGGGGGCCCAGCAGAAAAGTCAAATAAGTTAAAACCGAATGACAGAATTGTTGGGGTGGCCCAAGAAACTGAAGATGTAATAACAGATGTTATAGGTTGGAGAATAGATGATGTTGTTCAATTAATCCGGGGTCCTAAAAATACCGAAGTAAAGCTTGAAGTGATTCCTGCAACTTCCTTAGACGAAACACAAACCAAAATAATTACCTTGACTAGGAACTTTGTAAAACTGGAAGATCAAGCCGCACAAAAGAGAATTATTAACATCAAAAAATCCGATTCTGAATACAAACTTGGTGTCGTAGAGCTGCCAGCTTTTTATATGGATTTTGATGCCTATCAAAAAAGGGAGTATGACTTTAAGAGCAGCAGTAAAGATGTTAAAGACCTGATAAGAGGGATGAAAAATAATGATATAGATGGCTTAATCATAGATCTGAGGAACAACGGGGGAGGTTCTTTATTGGAAGCCAATGCACTAGCTCATTTGTTTTTAGGAGCAGGCACCAAAGTCCAGGTAAAAACATCTAGTGGCAGTATTCATGGATTGGGGGAAAGAAGAGGTTTTCAATTTTATGATGGTCCCTTAGTAATTCTTGTGAACCGTTTTAGTGCCTCAGCTTCAGAAATATTAGCTGGAGCAATTCAAGATTATGAACGAGGATTAATTCTTGGAACAGACACTTTTGGTAAGGGAACTGTCCAAAGAGTTCAAGCTTTATCTTCTGGGCAGATCAAATTTACTGAATCTAAGTTCTATAGGGTTTCAGGAAAAAGCACTCAAAGTAAGGGCATTTCTCCAGACATCTACCTACCTAGCCCGATTAATACAGAAGAATTTGGAGAAAACAAACTCCCAGGTGCACTGGAATATGATTCCATTGCAAAAACAAGGGTAAGGGACTTTAACAGACTAAATACTTCAACAAGCTTGCTCTCTTCCGAACATGAAATAAGAATCAATGACTCAGTCTTATTTAAACACCATAAAAAACTCAAGGCTTGGAGAAAAGCTCAACAGGAAGAAAAATTTTTGGAGTTGAACATAGACAACCGGAAGACAGAAAAAGAAAATAAAGAATCTGAGCTCCTGACCATGGAGAATGATTTAAGAAAGGAAATTGGTCTTAACACTTTTGAAAGTTATCAGGCTTTCTTAGACCGAGAAGAAATCAAAGAAGAACCTGATATCGATGAAGAAATACTGTTAGAAGCAGCTAATATACTTTCAGATTTCATTGAATTTTCGTATAAGCCGGTTATTTCTATGAACAAAGCAGGATAGAAAATTGAGAATTGTTTCATTCAATATAAATAGCGTCAGAGCTAGAATTCCGCAAGTTGAGGCCATTATAAAAATTCATGACCCTGATGTTATCGGTCTTCAAGAAACAAAAGTTCATGATGATGAATATCCTCATGAAGCTATTGAAGCTTTAGGCTATAAATCGATCATTCATGGGCAGAAAGGACATTATGGAGTTGCTTTACTTTCAAAAAAGACCCCATCAAAAAGTGGACAGGGTTTCAAGAATGACGATGAGGAGTCCCAGAGGAGGTTTGTTTGGGGAGAGTACAATACTGGCAAGAATTCCATACTTGTATTAAATGGTTATTTTCCTCAAGGTGAAGAAAGGAATCACCCTACCAAGTTCCCTGCCAAAGAAAAATTTTACAAAGACCTAATAAATCACCTCAAAAAGAATCACTCCCCTGAACAGAATCTGATCATTATGGGTGACCTAAATATCTCTCCAGAGGATATTGATATAGGCATAGGCGAACAAAACAAAAAAAGATGGCTGAGGACAGGTAAATGCAGTTTTTTACCCGAAGAAAGAGAATGGCTAGGAAATTTAACTTCTTGGGGCCTATCGGATACTTTTCGAAGCTTGCATCCCCATACTAATGATAGATACAGCTGGTTTGATTACAGGAGTAGGGGTTTTGACGATAAACCTAAAAGAGGATTAAGGATTGATCAAATCTGGGCAACTCAGTCTCTCAATAACAAGCTTTTGGATGCAGGAATAGATTACGAAATAAGAGGAATGGAAAAACCTTCAGACCATGCCCCTATATGGTCTTCTTTCGATATTTAAGACCTTTTCTCTAAGAAAAAATCTTTTAAAAGCTTTGATGCCTGTTTTTCAAGAATTCCTCCTTCAAAACTCACTTTGTGATTTAGAAATTCTGATTGTATTAAACCCCCGTTATTGACCACAACTCCTGATTTCGTATCCTGAGCAGCGAAGATTATCTTCTTAATTCTTGCATGAACTAATGCACCCGCACACATTAAACAAGGTTCTAAAGTCGTATAAATTATTGCTTCATTTAACCTGTAGTTATCTAATCTATTGGATGCTTCTTTTAATGCAATAATTTCTGCATGTGCTGTAGGATCTTTCGTTGTTATTGGCTGGTTGTAACCTCTTCCAATAATTTCATCTCCCAATACCACCACCGCACCAATCGGCACTTCGCCTTTTTTTAACGCTTTTTTTGCTTGGACTAAGGCTTCCCTCATTAAAAATTCTTTCTTCATGCGCTTAAACTAACCTTTTAGTCATTTTCTTGAGTGGAACAATTACACCTTTTGAGCTTTCCCAATTAACTACTTCAACTACCTTGTATCCTGAGTCCTTGTAAAGCTGCTCTCCAGCTAACGTGGCCATTAACTCGCATTCTTTGAATCCTTCTTTAACGGCTTCCTGCTCACTTCGATAAATAATCAACTTACCTACCCCCTTTCTAGTCCAGTCAGGATGGGTATACATTGCTCTGATTCTTGCAGCTTCAGTCCTTTTATCTAATAAACCCGCATCCCTATTAATGGTATGACTGCCTCCAAATAAGGTTTGTCTCCTGCTCCAACCTCCACACCCTACGATTACATCTCCTGTTAAGATCTTAAAATAGGTCTTGTCTTCTATTAATTGATGATCTAACCCCATTGCTTCGTAAGAAGCCTCTATTTGTGCTTTATTTAAATATGGTTTTTGTAGCTTTTTTATAGAAAGATTCATTACTTCAGTTAACTCTGGAATGTCAGATATTTCTGCAATAATGGCTTTAAAATACATAAAAAATAGCTATTTCTTTGTAAATTGTAACAATACTGTCATAAAATCAAGCTTTAAGTTAGAATGCCACTAACAAGTATATACAAGGCAATCTGAAGAGATTTCTTTGTTTTAGTTTTTTTAAATTTGGGGAAAAATATGAAAAAATTTAGGTTATTTAATGGTCTGGTGATTACTGTCGCCTTGTTGGGCCTACCTGTTATTTCTTCTACCGCTTTTGGAGCGGATGATGTAGAAGAAGTAGTTGCTGTTGGTTCAAGGAGAGAAGCAAGATCAGTAGGAGATTCTCCTGCACCAGTAGATATTATTACTGGTTCTGATTTTGTTAATCAAGGTGCTATGGATCTTCCAGACATGATAAGGACTTTAGTTCCTTCTTTTAATGTAAATACACAACCTATTAGCGATGCTGCTACTTTGATAAGGCCGGCTAATTTAAGAGGCTTGCCACCTGATAATATGTTGGTATTAGTTAATGGCAAAAGGAGACACAGAGGTGCTGTGATCTCTTTCTTAGGTAGTGGTATTTCAGATGGAGCGCAAGGTCCAGATATTTCTGCTATTCCTTCTATAGCTCTAAAACAAGTGGAAGTTCTAAGAGATGGTGCTTCAGCTCAATATGGCTCCGACGCTATTGCTGGAATAATGAACTTTGTCTATAAGGATAATTCAGAGGGAACTCAACTTGAGATAAGGACTGGTGAATACAAAGAAGGAGATGGAGACTCGTGGAGAATAGCAGCTAATGTTGGAATGCCATTTACTTCAGCTGGATTTGCTAATTTATCAATAGAGCTTCAAGATTCTAAAGCTACAAGTAGAAGCGTTCAAAGGGCTGATGCTCAAGGACTCTACGATGGCGGAAATACCGCAATTTGGAACTATCCAGAGCCTGCTCAGATATGGGGATCTCCTAAAGTGAGTGATGACTATAAGTTTGTTGTAAATTTAGGTGTATCTTTGGACGAATCAAAAGATTTTTATCTCTTTGGAAACTACGGTGAAAGAAATGTCTTAGGAGGTTTCTTTTTCAGAAACCCAACAAACAGGGGTGGTGTTTTCTCTACTGATGGTGGAGCAACAAGATTGGTTGGTGATGTGGCTGAGGCTACAACTGGTGCTGCAAGAACTTGTCCAGTGGTTCCCGTTCCTGCTTCAGGAGCTGGATCATCTACGGATACAGCGCTGGCATCTATAAAAGCTGATCCAAACTGTTTTGTTTTTAATGAAATGTGGCCAGGAGGATTTACTCCAAGTTTTGGTGGAGATGTAATGGACTGGAGTATTGCTTCAGGTGTTACTGGAACAACTGACGCTGGAACTTTTTGGGATGTGAGTCTTAGTGTAGGAGAGAACCAAGCTGACTATTTCATCATGAATACAGTTAATGCTTCTCTTGGACCTGACACTCCATCTGAGTTCAATCCTGGAAGTTATGTTCAACTAGAAAAGAACTTTAATGTCGACTTTATTAAGCCTGTTGCAGTTGAGGGTTTTGCCTCTGACTTAAGCGTAGCTTATGGTTTTGAATTTAGAGAAGAACAATTTACTGTAATATCAGGCAATAAGGAAAGCTGGGAGATAGGTCCTTACTTCAAACAAGGTTTTGGAATTGGATCTAATGGCTTTGGAGGTTTTTCTCCAAGCATGGCAGGAACTTGGGATAGAAGTAACTTTGCTCTCTATGTTGATTTAGAAGCAGATGTTTCGGAACAATTACTTCTGGGTTTAGCTGTTCGTTATGAAGATTTTGATACTTTCGGGTCTACAAGCAATAGCAAACTATCTTTCCTATACAGAGCTACTGATGACCTCTCTTTGAGAGGAACTACAAGTACAGGCTTCAGAGCTCCGACACCGGGTCAAGCAAATATTTCAAATATATCTACAGTTGCAGATGCTGGCGGTGATTTGTATCAGAAAGGTACACTAGCTCCTACTAACCCTGTTTCTGTTTACTACGGTGGTAAAGAGTTAACCCCTGAAGAATCTACAAACACCAGTTTAGGTTTTGTTTGGGATGCTACAGATGCCTTAAATGTGACCTTTGATTTCTATAGTATTGAATTAGAAGATCGTATTACTCAAGGTGATGATATCTCTATTACGGCTGCCGATATTGCTCTTCTGCAATCACTCGGAGTTCCAGGTGCTGGCGATCTAACTAATTTCAGATTTTATGTAAACGACTTTGACACCACAACTGATGGTTTTGACATAGTCGCTACCTACGATACTGAAATAGCTAATGGTAATACATCTTTTACATTTGTTTACAGTGATGTAGAAACTGAAGTTGATAGAACTGGAGGCCTAATAGGTTCAGGTAGAATTGCTCAATTAGAGAAACTTCTTCCTGGAAAACGCTGGAATCTATCAGCGGTACATAATACAGGTGACTGGAGAGTACTAGGTAGAATGAACTGGGTTGATGAATGGTTCACAGAAGAATGGGGCGGCGGTGGAGGTTACATTAGTGACATGTCTACCATCGACCTTGAAGTATCAAAAGATTTAGGTGACTACACCCTTACTTTTGGTGCTCAAAATGCTTTTGATGACCATCCAGATAAGGAAAAGAGAGGTCTTATTTTAGGATGGGAATATCCTGAAGCAGCTCCTCTTGGATTTAATGGAGCCTTCTACTACTTTAAAGTAGGAATGGAATTCTAAATTCAATCCGTAAAAAAGGGCACTTAGGTGCCCTTTTTTTTACCTTCAAATACTATTTTCCCATTCACAATAGTCATTATGACCTGGGCTTCGAGAATTTCTTCTTCTGGAACTTTCATAATGTCTTTGGAAAAAATTGTTAAATCAGCTAACTTTCCAACTTCAATGGTTCCGTTTACATCTTCTTGAAATGCAGCAAACGCAGGCCAAATTGTAAACATTTTTAAGGCCTCTTCTCTAGTAACAGCTTGCTCTAGATGCCAACCTTTATCATAAAAACCATCTAAATCTTTTCTAGCAACTGCAGCATAAAATTCGATTCGAGGATCCCCAATTTCTACTGGTGCATCAGAACCGCCAGCAACAACAACTCCTAAATCAATCAAGTTTCTCCATACATACCCATTTCCAACTCTTTGCATGCCGAGTCTTGAGGGGGCAAAATGCAAATCCCCTATTGCATGAGAAGGTTGCATAGAAGCTATTATTTCCATGTCCCTGAAACGAATCTGATCTTCTTTAGTGATAATTTGGGAATGTTCTATTCTCCATCTGGGGTCAATAACTTTCCTTTCTTCATCCACTATTGAATTGAAAGCTTCCTGATACCAATCCAATGTTATTCTGTTTCCTTTATCTCCAATCGCATGGGTTTGAATTTGAATACCTTTTTTTAAGGCTTCTTCTAGTACTGGCAAGGTTTCTTCTTTTGTAAATATCAGAAGACCTGTAGTGTCTTGGTCCTCGTATTTTTCTAATAGAGCTGCACCTCTAGAGCCTAATGCACCATCCGCATAGAGCTTAATTCCTCTTACAGTTAGCATGTTTTCAGGATCTAGTTTTGGGCCAAGTCTTAACAAAGTTTCTGCAGGTTTGCCTGCACTTACCGCAAAATAAACTCTTTGAAGTAGGTTCCCTTCCTTTTTTATCTCTTCTAAAATTTCTATATCAGAAAAGGTACCTCCAGCTATCTGAACTTGAGTCCAGCCAAGTGACACATTACTATCAATTCCAGCTTTTAAATCTCTTTTATCTTCTTGTTTGGTTGTTTTAGGTATTAGTTTTTCAACTAAAGAAGTAGCTTTGTCGATTAGCATTCCCGTAGGTTCGCCATTTTTATCTTTTTCAATTCTCCCTCCATGAGGGTCCTTAGACTCCGAACTTATACCTGCCAATTCCAAGGCCAAGCTGTTGACTACAACTGCATGACCATCAGCTCTTTCCAGTATTACTGGCTTATCTGAAGAAAACCGATCCAACTCATACCTTGTCGGAAAACGTTTCTCAGGCCAGACCTTTTCTATCCACCCTCTTCCCACAACCCATTCGCCTGGTTGGATACCATTAGAAAAAATTTCTACTGTGGTCAACATTTCTTTAAGACTATCTATGCCTTGTAGATTTAGAGAATTTTCTCTATGACCTATTCCCTTGAGGTGTGCATGAGAATCAACAAAACCTGGATAAACATAACTTCCATTTAAATCAATTACTTTCGCGTCGTTGCATTGATACTCTTTTGATAACGCATTACTTCCAACAAAAACTAAGGTATCTCCCAAAAAGGCTACTGCCTGAGCATTGGGTGCTGAATCATTAAGTGTATAAATTGTAGAGTTAATTAGAACTACATCTGCTGATTTGCAACTTTGGTTTTCACTGCAACTAGTAAAAAGTATTGCCAGAAGTATATAAATAAAAAGGTCTTTTTTACCCAAGAGCATTAATTCCTGTCTGTAAGTTTCCTAGAATAAGGGCATGAACATCGTGAGTGCCTTCATAAGTATTTACCGCTTCTAGATTCATAACGTGCCTAATGACATGAAACTCATCCGATATACCATTTCCACCATGGATATCTCGCGCAGTCCGAGCTATATCTAAAGCCTTCCCACAATTGTTTCTTTTAATTAAAGAAATCATCTCCGGAATCATCTTTTGATCATCAATTAGTCTTCCGACCCTTAAACAAGACTGAAGACCAAGCGTTATCTCGGTTTGCATATCTGCAAGTTTCTTTTGAATTAATTGTTTAGCAGCCAGAGGTTCTCCAAATTGCACCCTGTCTAAGGCATAATTTCTAGCTGCGTGCCAACAGAATTCAGCTGCACCTATGGCCCCCCAAGCTATTCCATACCTCGCCATATTTAAACAAGAAAAAGGTCCTTTGAAGCTGTCTACTTCGGGTAAAACACGATCGTTGGGAACAAAAAGGTCATCCATAAAGATCTGTCCTGTTGCGGAAGCTCTTAAAGAGAATTTACCTTTCAAATATGGAGTTTCCAATCCTTTATCTTGCCTTTCAACTATGAATCCTCTCAACTTACCTTCTTCATCCTTTGCCCATATTATTAGGAGATCAGCTATGGGTGCATTAGTTATCCAAGTTTTAGAGCCGGTAACTTGGTAACCGCCCTTAACTTTTTTAGCGACAGATTTCATACTTCCAGGATCTGATCCAGCATCAGGTTCGGTTAAACCAAAACAACCAATGATTTCTCCCTTAGCCATTTTTGGTAAATAGTGATTTTTTTGTTCTTCCGAGCCAAATTTATGAATAGGATGCATGGCTAAGGAAGTTTGTACGCTGTAGGCAGACCTATAACTTGAATCTACCCTTTCAATCTCCCTGGTAATAAGTCCATAAGAAACATAATTCGTACCCGCACAACCGTAACCCTCAATGGGAGCTCCAAGCAAACCGAGGCTACCTAGCTCTTTGTAAATCTCCTTGTCAAAGGACTCATTTCTATTTGCCTCTAAAATTCTGGGCATCAAAGACTTTTGGCAATATTCATTGGTACTACTCTGAATCAGCCTTTCTTCTTCGGAAAGTTGATCGGAAAAGTTAAATATATCTTCCCAATTACTCATTATTAATACTCAATCGCCCCTCTTTCTTTCAAATTATTAATTTTTTCTTCTTTAAAGCCTAATTCTTTAAGTATTTCTCGCGTATGCTCCCCTAAAACAGGTGCTCTATAAGGTTGTTTTTTTTGTTCATCAGAAATTTTTATGGGGCTGTTTACAGTTAATAAACCTGGCATTTTTTCATGCTCCATTGGTACTAATGTTTCAGTCTCTAAAAACTGTTCATCATTTTTGCAGTCAGTTATTTTCCCTATAAATCCATAAGTAACTCCCGATTCTCGTAAAACAGAATTTATTTGTTCGGTATCTCTCTTGCCAAATTCTTTAGATAATTCTTCTCTTAAATCCTCTTTGTTTTCAACAAGGCCTTGGGCATCAAACCTCTGATCAGTTATTAAATCTTCTCGGTCTAAAGCTTTAGCTAGTTTTGGCCATTCCTTAAGAGCATTAACCATAGCTAAAGCCACTTGACGATTATCACTAGTTTCAAATATATCCCCAAAAGGGTGCCTGGGAGGAGGATCTTTTCTGTCTGTGAACTCTACATCCATTAAAGCACCCTGGATGAAACACCCATTTGACCATGCCCCATTTGCCATTAATGAGGTTGAGACTTCTGCTCCCTTGCCAGTCTTTTCTCTTCTATAAAGTGCGGTCATGATTGCACCGAATAAAGCTGTAGCTGTAGGATGATCTCCCATTCCAGGTGTTGACCAAGCCGGAGTAGAGAGTGAAGAAGGTCTAACAAAGTCCATCAAGCCTGTTCTAGCCCACCAAGCTAAGGAATCATATGCCGTTCTGTTAGCATCCGGTCCAACTTCTCCATAGCTGGTCAGTGAAGCATAAATAAGCCTTTCGTTATGAGGCCTGATATCTTCAGATCTTAACTTTAATCTCTCTCTTATTGGAAAAGGCATATTGGTTAAGAACACATCAGCAGTTTTTACTAAATCAATAAGTATTTTCTGAGCCTCTTCATCTTTAAGATTAAGAGCAATACTTTTCTTATTTCTAGAAGTTAATTGCCAACAGTAATTATCTGGACCCTCTGGCATTCCTCCTCTAGAAATTAACCACCTTAAGCTGTCCCCTACTTCAGGAGGTTCAATTTTGATTACTTCCGCTCCATAATCAGACATTATTGTTGCAGCTGCTGGGCCAGCAATAAAACTTGCAGCATCTATAACTCTTATACCTTCTAATAATAATTTTTCTTCAGACATAAACTATCCTCTCTACAAAACCTATGAAGTTAAAGTTATCACAATAGTTAAGAATTTAAATTTAATTTTTTAATTACTTTTTGTCCTACTAGTTTGAACTGTTCAATGCTTAAATGAGATATGCCGACTAGATTCAAAATAATTGGATTAACTATTCTAGCCGTCTTTATCTGTTATATAGATAGAGTCAATATTTCTATAACCATCATACCTATGGCCGAAGAGCTGGGATGGGATTATGAAAGGATTGGTTTCGTTTCAATGTCTTTCTTTCTTGGTTATATAGTCACACAAGTATTAGGGGGTTATCTTTCTGATAAATTTGGAGCCAAGCAAGTTCTTGGCTATGGATTAATAATTTGGTCTATATTTACAATCTTAACTCCCCTGGCTTCATATGCTGGATTTACATTTTTAATATTGGCAAGAATAGGAATGGGACTAGGTGAAGGTATTACTTTCCCCGCTTGGCACAGCCTTTATGCCAGATGGATTCCTCTCGGCGAGAGAGCAAGGTCAGTGGGTGTTACAAATAGCGGTCTTTTTCTAGGTACGGTTTTTGCTCTAATAACTACCCCTCTAATTGTTCTTCATCTTGGCTGGCAGTGGGCCTTTTATCTTTTTGGGTCCGTTGGTTTTATATGGTTCTATTTTTGGAACAAGGTGGTGACTTCTACTCCCAAAGAACACCCCGACATCTCTCAGCAAGAACTTAACCTTATCGAAAGCGAAGCTCCTACAGTTGAAGGGGCTAAGAAACTTCCTTGGAAAGTTTTAATTACTAATAAACCTCTTTGGGCAATTGGGGTAGCCCACTTTTGCAGCAACTACTCACTTTTTGTTTTTTTATCATGGTTGCCGATATTTATAAACCAAGGTCTAGGTGTGGACTTTGCCTCTATAGGATATCTTGCGATGCTTCCTCATTTAACCTCTTTCATATTTTTAAATCTCGGTGGGCTATTTGGTGACCATTTATTAAAAATGGGATTTAAGACTCTGACTGTGAGAAAAACCTGTAATACCATTGGATTTGGAGGCGCGGGTGTATGTCTAACGTTGATTCCCTCATTTGATACTGTTGGAACAGTTATGGGGCTTATGTGCTTGGGTAATGCTTTTGCTGGTATGGCAGCTGGAGGTTTTATAGTTAATCATGCTGATATAGGACCAAAATATACCGGAACGTTAATGGGAATCACAAATATGTTAGGTGCTATTCCAGGCATAATTGGAGTTTATTTATCAGGTCTTATATTAAGTGAGTTCGGCTCCTGGGCTGCAGTATTCTATGTAGTAGCAGGTGTCACTTTCTTTGGCATGATCTTTTATTTAATCTTTGCAAGTGCGGACAAGCAATTTGATTAAAGGGTTAAAAAAAACCAGTTAACAGTTATAATTTTTCTATGGAAAACGCAATCCAAACTGAACTCTCTAAAAATGGAGTTTATCTAATTAAACTCAACAGACCTGAAGTTCTCAATGCCATGAACAGAGACTTGATAATGGGTTTATTGGAGACTATGAAAGAAATAAACGCTGATCCAAAAGTCAGAGTGGTAGTAATAACTGGAAATGGTAGGGGATTTTGTGCTGGGGCAGATTTAGCCAACGGTGGTTGGCCTAATGACAAAAATAATTCTCCTGGACAAGCAGCAGCAGCTAATATGGAAATAGGATTTAATCCTCTCGTTAGGGCTATCACTAGTTCAAATAAGCCAGTCATAACTGCAATAAATGGGATAGCAGCAGGAGGAGGAGTAGGTTTAGCGTTGAGTGGAGATTTGGTAGTTGCTGCAGAATCAGCTAGATTCAAGCTTGTATTTGGACCCCAATTGGGCATTATTTCAGATGTAGGCTCTTCATGGTTTGTTCCCCATTTAATAGGGAGAGCTAGAGCTAACGGAATGGGTCTTCTAGGAGAGGATGTAGGAGCTAAAAAAGCAAAAGAGTGGGGTTTAATTTGGGATTATTTTCCAGATAACGAATTGATGGACTCTGTGTCTCAACTTGCACAGAAATTAGCTGATGGGCCCATAGTAGGCCTTAAAGCAGTTGTAAAAGCTCATGACCATGCCCTTTCCACTTCACTTGATAAACAACTGGATTACGAGAGAGATACTCAAGAAGTCTTTCTTGATAGAGAAGAATTTAAAGAAGGCGTAAAGGCTTTTATAGAAAAAAGGAAGCCTGACTTCAAGTCGATAAAGACTTAGTTTCTTAAGACATTGAATTCAATTGATATTAATTCCGACTTAGGCGAATTTCGGAATGAAAAACAATTAACTAATGAGCTTAATATTTTAAATTACATTAGTTCATGCAGTATTGCCTGCGGCGGTCACGCAGGAGATTTCAATAGCATCAAAACTATCATTGAAGCTTGTAAGGAACATAGCATAGCTATAGGTCCTCACCCTTCTTATCCAGATAAAGAGGGTTTTGGTCGCAGAATGATAGATATAGAATCTAAAGATTTAGAAAATTCTATTAGAGACCAGATCAATCTCTTTTTAAAAGTTGCTGACTCTTTATCGATGCCAGTGCGTCATGTAAAACTGCATGGTCGACTTTACAATGAAGTATCAAAAAGTGAGGTACTAAGCAGCTTGTTCATCAATTTAATTGACTCTTTTAAACGTGATCTTTCTGTAATAGGACCAGCTAAATCTTTATTAGGTCAAATGTTAGAAGATGGAGGTATTTCTTTCATTCCTGAAGCTTTCATCGATCGTGCTTATAAAGAAGATTTAACACTCGTTGATAGAAGTGAAGAAGGGTCTGTATTAATTTCAGTGGAAGAGCAAATTAACCAAGCACGAAGTATAGTTTGTGATGAGAAGATCATGAGCAATAATAATAAAATTCTTAATCTCAAGGCTGAAACTCTTTGTATACACGGAGACAGTCCAAATTCTTTGGAAGTAGCTGAAGCTTTAACGAATATGTTAATAAAAGAAAAAATTAAAATTCAATCAAATTGAAAAGTATCAATTTATCTAGTATTTCTGAATTTTCAGAAAACATCTTATTAATAAAACTAAATCAAGAATCTCCATATTCGAACAATTCATCTTTTTTTCTTGCTCTTTCAGCTTTGCTAAGGGAAGAATCTCATTGGATTGAGGTCGTCGCTGCTGAAGAATCTATAGCCGTTAAATACGATGATATAAAAATTTCTACCTCTAAGGCCAAAGACTTAATCCTCTCCACAATCAAAGGTTTTAGCTATAAAGAGGAATCTAAGACAGAAATACTTCTGCATGTACCCGTTCATTATTCTGATGAATTTGGACTAGATATAGAAAAAATCACAAAAACCCAGTCCGTGACAAAAGAAGAGCTAATAAATCTCCATTCAAATATTAAATACGAAGTAAAGATGATTGGGTTTAACCCTGGATTCGCTTATCTCGGAGATTTACACGAAAAACTTCGAATACCCAGATTGTCTAAACCTAGAATTAATCTTCTACCTGGATCAGTTGGCATTGCAGGGAATAGAACAGGAATTTACCCTTTTGGCGGCCCAGGTGGTTGGAGCATTATAGGTAGAACACCGATGAAATTATTTGATAACAATAATAAAAATCCATTCGTAATAAACCCAGGAATGCGAGTTAAATTTGATCCCATTAACAAAAAAGAATTTGAAAGTTTTAACTATTAAGATTGTATGAGTATTGAGATAATTTCTTCAGGATTACAAACTACTATTCAAGACCTAGGTAGAGAGGGTTGGCGACACATGGGTGTCCCTGAATCGGGAGGGGCAGATAAGCACTCTTTAAAATTAGCCAACTTTCTACTAAACAAAGCTCTTAATTCTCCAGCCTTAGAATGCACCTTGACGGGACCTTCCCTTAAATTTTTAAGATCCTATTCTTTAGTTGTAACTGGAGCAGATATGAATCCTAAGATTAACAATAAAGAGATAAAGATGAATAAGGTTATTGATGTAAAGCCTAATGATATTCTTTCATTGGATAATTGTTCCAAAGGATGTAGAGCTTATATTGCTTTGTCAGAAAATATCTTAGCTGAAGATTTCTTGGGAAGTGTTTCAACATATTTACCAGCAAAATTAGGAGGCATTAATGGTCTTGCACTAACAAAAGGTACATTAATTGAAACCAAATCTTGTGAACCTGAAGTTTTCAGTCTTGCAAATAAAGACTTTAAATTAAATGATCCTTTTCAAAATGAATGGAAATTAAGAGTAATAGAAGGTCCCGAGTATGATTTTGTTAAAAACGCTTCCAAAGAAAATATTTTTTCTTCGATTTTTTCTGTCTCAAATGATTCAAACAGAATGGGGAATAGGCTTGTCGGAGAGGGTATTGAATTAACTAATCACGATCAAATGGTTAGCTGTCCTATGAGCATAGGAACTATCCAGTGCCCTGAAAATGGATCACCAATAATTCTAGGGTGTGATTCTCAAACACTTGGAGGTTACCCTAGAGTATTACAAGTAGCTGCTGTTGACTTACATCTGATTGGGCAACTTAGACCCAATGACAATATTTTTTTCGAAAGAATAAGTATCAACCATGCTCGTGAAGAATTTAAAAAACAAAATTCTTTATTCCCTTTTTAGTTTCTTTTAAAAACTAATAAATTTTAAGAATGACTAGAACCGTCTATCCACTTAATTTCTTTTTCTTCAGGAATCTCAATTGCTTCCAAACAACCTAAGTTAACTGAGTACTGAGTGGCATCCCTCCTCCTTTGGTGATGAGTGTAAACACCACAAATATTACAAAAGAAATGCTCAGCTATTTTCTTATTCCATTTATAAGAATTTAAAAACTCATCTCCTTGGATGAGGGCGAACTTTTCCTTTGGAAGGGGCTTCATGATGATGCCTTTTTTAATACATAAAGAACAATCACACCTATAGATGTCTTTAAAAATATCTTCTTCGCTAACTTTAATAAGGAACTCTACTTTTCCACAATGACAAGAACCCTTCATAAAAATTACTTTGATAAAGCTTCTAAACAATCCCAATCTAAACCGGCCTTTTGACCATTAGGATTAACAGGCTGAATGCAAACATGGTCCGCACCTGCATCAAAGTGAGCGCTTATTCTTTCTCTAATGACTGCTTCTGTACCCCAAGCAAAAGTGGTATCTATAAATTTGTCATTCAACGAATCTATATCTTCTTCAGCTAGACCCATCCTAATCCAATTATTTCTATAATTAGGTAGACCTTTATAAATAGCGGCAGTCTGTTTTGCAGTTTCCCTCGCCTTTGTTGGATCCTTTTCTAAGATTACTTTCTGTTCAACGCACAGCCATGAATCCTTTCCTAGTTTCTCTCTTGCCATAGCCGTGTGCTCTGGAGAAGTAAAATAAGGGTGGGCGCCTTGTGTCATCTCAGATGCTAGCTCTAACATTTTAGGACCCAAGGCGGCTATTACTGTAGGCGGTTCTTCTTCATGAGAAAGCGCTGTATACGGTGCTGCTTTCATACCTTCTAAATAGGACCTCATAGTCTTCACAGGAGGTCCATAATTCAAACCTCTTACCCCTTCAACCAACGGCTTGTGAGAGACGCCTAGCCCTAATAAGAAACGATTATTTGATTGTTCACAGAGAGATTTTTGGGCTGCTAGAGTTACACCAGGTTCTCGGTGATAAATATTTGCAATCCCAGTTGCAACATTGAGTTCTTTTGTATTTGAAAGAAGCCAAGAACTTAGGACCATAGGGTTTTTTCCTGTGGTCTCAGGAATCCATAATGTTGAATAACCTAATGATTCTATCCTCTGAGCAGTATCTGCCGCTTCTCCGGAAGACATGGCATCAAAAAAATACCAAACTCCTAATTTTCCTAATTTCATATTAATCCTTAAGGTAATAAAACTTTATATATAGGCTGCTTGCCCTCCATCGACTTCTATGGAAGTGCCACTAATGTAAGAAGCCGCGTTAGAACAAAGGAAAACAATTAAAGACGCAACTTCTTCAGAAGTGCCATATCTACCTACAGGAACTCCTTTTCCATTATTCTCTATAACTGACTCAGCAGTACTTCCAGCTGCCTCTGCTATTTCATTAGCAGCTCTTTCCCACATGGCAGTGTGAATAAGTCCTGGAAGGATAGAGTTAATCAAGACACCGTCACGTCCATATTTCTTAGATAGAGACTTACTGATTGAAATCATGGCTGCCTTGGTAGCACCATAATCAATAAGTGCAGCATTGGGAGATTTACCTCCTGCACTTGAAATCATGATAACTCTACCCCATTTTTGTTCCCTCATGTGAGGTAAAAAAGCTCTAGTACATCTAACGGCAGATAAAAGATTTAACTCATGAAGAGATCTCCAATCATCATCTGTCATATAGAGAAAATTTCTAGAGGGTGATGCCCCAACATTATTTACCAAGATATCAGTGGGTCCATCAGATTCAACTTCTTGGATGAACTTATTAGTTGAATCCTCTTCCCCCATATCAGCAATGAGACCTTTCACTGAGCCTTTTCCTTCAGGTTTATATTTTGAGAGCTCTTGAATTGCATTCTCATTACGAGCACAAAATATTACATCAGCTCCATGGTCTGCTAATAACCTTACAGATGCAGCTCCAATGCCTAGACTAGCACCAGTGACTACTGCCCTCTTTCCTTCCAAACTTAAATCTATCATCAGCTTAGTTCTCCTTACAGTAAGCTACTGCATATCAATCGCAGTTTTAAAAGCTGGTCTTTCAGTAATTCTTTGAACGTAACCTTTTAAGTTAGTCATTTCTTCAGCTACACAACCTAACCGATTACTCATAAAACATGAGTGACCTAACATAATGTCTGCTGCGGAAAAATCTCCTATCAAATAATCTTTACCTTCCAAAGCTTCATTAACAGGGGCTAAAGACTTGGCAAGCAACCTTTGTGCCTGTCCTAGAACCGTTTCGTCTTGTCTTTCGGGTGGAAGTAAAATGGTTTGAACAATGATGGTATTTATAGGGGGCATAACCATGCCCTCACAATAATGAAACCACTGGAGATAGTTAGGATAGTCTGAAGAGTCTACTGCAGGCTTAAGGCCACCATTCTTATGGCGCTCTAGAACATACTCTACTATAGCTCCAGATTCATAGATTCTTACGTCTCCATCATCTAAAACAGGGACACGTCCTAATGGGTGCCTTTCCCTGTGCTCATCAGACTTTAAATCCTTAGGGTGGAAAGCCATTTTATTGATCTCATAAGGCAATTCCAGCTCTTCCAAAAGCCAAACAATCCTTCCTGCTCTTGAGTTTGGTGCAAAATGAAGTTTTAACATATTTTCTCCTTTATAAAAGATTGAATCTCGTTCCACATATATTAACTTGTGAATCCCCGGTCCTTAAATCAAGACTATCGGCAAGCTCTAATATTTCTTCTTTTCCAGGTGCCGACAAATCTAGGCTACCAAGACCTTCTGGTCGACCATCAGTGCAGTCAACAAATCTTAAAGATGCATTATCCAATTCCATAGTGAGTTCATTGGCTAAAGGAATCTCTGCTATATCACTCCATCTATTGGCTACATCTTCAGGATTATCGCATTGTAATTCTGCTGCTCTAATTCCATCTACTAATTTAGTATTCTTTGCTCTCTGCCAATCAGGCCCAGCTGGTGTCCAAGGTCCGTCAATGTCATGCGCACCATCTCCTAACTGCTCATCAATTTCAAAGAAAGTAGCACCAGTGTCTTTGGGATGAAGCTGCATGTTGAGAAAATGCTCATTATCAAATTGATGAGCGATACGAACTCCCAAGTCATCAACTCTTGCTCGTCGAGGAGTATGATTATCACACTGTGTTATAACCATATAACCTCCATCTCCACCTCTTCTATCTAAATAACGACCACCTGCTGTGTTCTCTTCAACAGGAGCTACTACTTCTAATAACTGATTGCCTATAGGAAATAATGCATTCTCAAGACCAAAGAAAGCTACCCCAGGATCTCTAAAACAAACATTAATACCAAGAACTTTGTTTAACTGTTCTTCTACAGGTTTCAACTCTCTAGCTACCAAGCAAATCTGTCTAAGCCTTAACCACATTTATTATTCTTTAATCTTTTTGATAATTAGCTTCAAAAACCGTTTCTCTTTCTTCTTTCATCATACCAACAGTTTCATCCATAAATCTATTTCTGTCTTCTCGAGTTTCGAAGACCCAGATACAGATACAATCACTACTGTGATATATCGCTTTTAGTTCATCATTTATCTCATTGATTTCTTTAGGAATTTTAGTTTCTATACAAATCATATTTAAGTAATAAATTAGCTTACATCTAGACGATTAAGGCATTTTTTTGGCAATAGGTAGTAACCATAACCCCAACCAAGTGCTAAAAAATCCCTTTAAAAAAACATGAATAGTAAAAGGTATTGACCAAATCCAACTGGCTAAAACATCAGGAAAAATAAAGTAGCTAAAAGGTCTTATCCAAGAATAAAACCAGGGTAACTTCTCGCTCAAGAAAAGTTCATTGGTTAGAGAGATAACTGTAGCTTCTGAGTTAAATACTACTGCCAAGCCCCACAAAAAAAAGATTAATTGGAAAGGGGTTGTCCAAATACAGACATACGCGAAAAATATTAAGAAAGATTTCACAGTAATATTATTATTTAAATCTATTCTACCTTACTCTTTTTTATACCAATCTAAATAAGTCCCCATTACAGAAGAAAATTCCTCTCGACTACTAAGGTCTAAAAGATGGCTAAATACTTTAGGATTATTCTTGGGACCATTTTTAGATATTAAATCCAGCCCTTTATTTTTTAAAATTTCTTCGTAATGACCTTCTCTAAGAAATTGAGCGAAATCACACACAAATGAAATATCAGCAATGGTTAAATCCTTTCCAGCGATATAAGAGTTATTAGATAAAGACTCTTCTAGTCCAGACACATAAAACTCGTAAGCTGCAGCCATTCTTTTATACCCTTCCTTAGTCAAAGTTTCTATTTCAAGCAGGTAAACCTGGGCCTCTCTGGCAAACACTAGACCGGCATCTAGATAGCTATCAATTCTGGAAGCTTCATAGTGATTACTTCCGTATAAAGTAGAATGGTTTCCTGCCCTAGCTACCGCACGCAATATACTGTTTGATTCAAACACCCCTATGTTACCTTCTGGACTAAAAGCCGCTGGCACTGTTCCAAAAGGGTGAGCTTTTAGAAAATCATCAGTTTTATATAAAGCTCCTGAAAATCCTCTTTTACCAACTCTGATATGAGGGCTGTCCTCACTCATCTCCTCTTCCTCCAATTCTCGAGGATTTGAATCCCAAAGCCATTTTCCTAATTGCTTAGGCTTATCCCCAATTACTTCAACACTTACTTCACAAATATTTCCAGCAATTACTGCTTTCCATACCCGGGGGTTAGGTAAATAAGAAAATATCTTTAAAACTTTTTCCAATTACTCTTCGTATTTATAAGACAATGATTTCTTATAGCCATCTCGGTCAAAAAGCATATCAGTCCATCTCTTGATATTAGGCTTGAAGGCTTGATCTATGCCCAAAGAACCTGCCAGATGAATAGCGTAACTAACACAGATATCTGCAATAGTAAGCCTGTTGCTGCAAAGATATTCTCTGTCTTCTAAAGTTTTTTCTAATAATCTTAATCTTGCAACAAACCATCTCCGATATCCTTCTGCAGCTGCATCGGCGACCCCTGGTTCTTGCAGGGTATATCTCAATACTACAGTTTGAGGAAAAGTTAGAGTCGCGTCTGAATGGGCTAGCCAATTAAGATAGGTTGCGAAGTCATCCTCATCGGGCTGAACTTGTAAGTCGGTAGGACCATATTTTTGTACAAAATATTGGCACATTCCTACGGATTCAGTCATTCTTACGTCCCCATCTTCAAGGTAAGGAATGGTTCCCAAAATATTTACTTCCAGATACTCTGGTTTAAAGACCCGCGGAGGAAAAGGCAACATCTCTACCTCATAATCGACCCCCATTTCTTCCAGTGTCCAAATAGGTCTTACACCCCTTGAGCCTTCGCAGTTGTAAATCTTAATACTCATATAAATCTCCTTCTTTTATTTTAGTAATTATTTAGTCAAAAAACCTTTTTTTGGTTCCTTAGGCGGTTGGTGTTGATAAGGTAAAGTATCCGGTGTAACTCTAACTGGAGTTGTGAACTTCAAAGGAATTCCGAAAGGCGTTTCATAAGTCAGTTCAACAAAATAAGCTCTCCAACCTTTATGCGGGGTCTCTGGCATTGCCTTATAACTACCGTCTTGTTCTTCAATTAAGACTGTAGATCTCCAACTATTTCCAATTTTATCTTTTCTAAAATCTCTAGCTTCAGGATTTTTAGCACTCCACATATTAACTTCTTTAACTTCACCTTCAGACGTTACTCTAATGCTTCCATCTTGATTAAATTTCCATGAAAATTGTGGTCTTGGAAAGTTATTTAAAATGCTTGCATAAAACGCCAGTACTGTTTCTAAAGCATCAGTATCAGATAAACCATGGTCAGCATTGGGCACGTATCTAAGATATTTTTCTCCGGGTAATTCGTCAAAATAAAATTGAGATGAAGTAGGTATAAAAAATTCATCTCCCGCTGCGTTAACAAGTAATTTAGGCATTTGAAACCTATCTTTATAGCTAAAGGGACCAACCAAGTTAAAAAGAGAACGAATTTCGGGTGAATACCACCAATCAACTATCTCCATATCTACATAGTCTTGAATTGCTGGAGCCCAAAACCCATAGACACTCCAATGATGTTTAAAAGAAGGCTCCAAGTTAAGTAGATCAATTACTATAGGTATCATTGCTTCTACTCGGTCATCGACTGCACCAGTAGTCCAAGTAGTCCAGCCTCTTTTAGAAGCTCCAGCAATCACAAATTTAGAAACTGTTTCAGAAATATCTTGTTGTTCCATCAAGGACTGAATTGCGTCCATAGCCGCAACTGCGCTCTTAGTCATTGCCATTCTGGCTGGCCATCTTTCTTCTCCGGTCTTTAAGTATTTATCCCAAGTGTAGGCAATTAATGCATCTTCCCATCTAGGTTCTTTTTCCCCTTTGAAAGTTAAGGGTTGATTAGGAACCATGCTTAATTCAGCAACTATCGATCCCGTTGCTTTAGCATAATTAACCAGAAGTTGAGGCGATTTATCTGGAATTTTTCCATCATTGTCCCCAGCCCCAATAATTAACATTCCAGTTTGATGCTTTATTTCGTCGGGCTTAACCACTATGAGCCAATGTTGCCACTCTGTTTTATTGACATCTTCGCTGGTTAAATATTTTTGTGAAATGAGATTGACTATAAAAGTTGTATACCCTTCTCCCGATAAAGTATTTACTACTTCATATCGATAAGCTTGGTCGGGTTGATGGACATATTGATCTAAGGCGGTTTGATCGTATTCAAGTCTTGGTCCTGCGTTTAAAAAATGGCAAGAGACTGCTAAGAGGATGATTAGAAATATTCTTTTAAACACTTTTTCTCCTAAGTGATGCTTAAATAAGCCTTATTACAGCAATTAACACTCACATTTTGTTATCATTTTACAAAGAATAGGTACTGGAGAGCATCATAATGGAAAACTCGGATTCATCTACAAAAGATTTAAATCAAGACCCTAATTTAAAAACTAATATGCGCAAGGTGGCCTTAACGGCTCTTGCGGGCACTAGCATTGAATGGTATGACTTTTTCCTCTATGGGGCTGCTGCAGCTCTGGTTTTCCCAACAGTCTTCTTTGGTGAGAGCGAACCTGCTACTGCTTATATCTTATCCTTTCTTACCTTTGCTGCTGGATTTATAGCCCGGCCTATAGGAGGCATTATTTTCGGACACTTTGGGGATCGAATAGGCCGTAAAAGGACTCTGGTGATGGCATTATTATTGATGGGAATATCCTCAACTTTCATAGGACTCTTACCCACCTATGCCATGATTGGAGTTACCGCTCCCATTCTGCTGACAGTATTACGATTTGCACAGGGGTTAGCGATAGGTGGTCAATGGGGAGGAGCTATGTTACTGGTCACTGAGAGTGCTCCTGATAATAAAAGAGGTTACTACGGAGCTTATGCTCAAGCTGGAGCTCCCGTTGGTGTAATCCTAGCCAATCTAGCTTTTATATTTACAAGTGCTCTTGTTTCAGAAGAATTTTTTATTACTTGGGGCTGGAGGATTCCCTTCCTTGCCAGTGTAATTCTGATTGGTATCAGCATGTATATTCAATTAAACCTTGAAGACACAAAAGCTTTTAGGGAACTGGAAGCTTCAACAAAAGAGAAGGAAGAGGAAGAAGTTGGTAAATCCATTAATCGTTCTCCTATCCTAGAAGCCATAAGAAAATACCCTCAACGAATTGCCCTTGCTGCAGGTGCTTTTTTGTCGGTTCAAGTTACTTTCTATATCTTAATCGCCTTTTTATTAGCTTATGGGGTAGCTAGTGCCGGAATGTCTCGTGATGACATGTTAATCGCAGTATTAATAGCATCAGCCGTAATGGTTCCCATACAGTTTATGTTTTCAGCTTATTCAGATCGACATGGTAGGCGGGGTATCTTTATGTTGGGTGCAGCGTTAACAGCCATTTGGGGCTTTTGTATTTTCCCTTTAGTTGATACAGGAAATTTTTGGTTAATTGTTTTGGCTATTACGGGTGGTCTCACCTTTTTGGCAATGATGTATGGACCTCAAGCAGCCTTTTTTACGGAGCTATTCAGCACAGAGGTGAGATATTCAGGGGCTACTCTTGGTTATCAATTCGGAGCGATAGTAGGTGGAGCTTTTGCTCCCACAATAGCAGCTATACTCTGGGCTGATTATGATATATTTTGGGTTTCTGCTTACATAGCCTTTGCTTCGATCCTTAGCTTGCTATCAGTCATGATGCTGACTGAAACGTACAAAACAGACCTATCAAATACAAAATAAGTAAAAAATTACTTATTTTTTAGAATCTCATTTTCGGAGTTGAACATGGGATATTCTTTCTCATCCCAAAAGACTTTAGCAGTAGGTCCTCCCTCTTTTAAAGTAGCTAGCATTCTTGCTGTAGGGTAAGTTGCTTCAGGAGATTGAAGGTGTTTCATGTCTCTTCCCCATATACCGGTATTTGTTGGTCCAGGGATTATCATATTAATTAATATATCAGTATCAGAAACTTCATAAGCTGCAACTCTAGAGGCTGACCATATAGCTGCTTTTGCAGCTGAATAAGCAGAGGTTCCGGGAGTATTAGTTTCCGCATTCCTTGATATAGTATTTATAATCCTTCCCGATCCTTGCTTACGCATTACAGGAATAGCATTCTTCATTCCATAAACGCAGCCAAAAAGGTGAACAGCGACATGATGCTCAAAAGCCCCAACAGGTGATTCTTCTAATTTGTGCCCATAGCCCATTCCTGCATTATTAAATACAACGTCCAATGTTCCACCAGTTATTTCTAATATCTTTTCAATAGTATTATGTATAGTTTCATATTTTGTAACATCAAGTAGGTATGAGTTTAGTCCAAGTTCATTTAGTCTTGACACATCATCTTCACATCGTGCTGTTGCAAATACGTTGTAACCATGTTCTTTTAATAATAAAGCTGTTTGATATCCAATACCAGTTGAACATCCAGTGATTAAAACTGATTTCATATGTTTATATTTTTATGAAAAAATTGAAAATTCATTTAATAGTCCTCTGCTTAAATAAATGGTATTATACCTTATCTTTTTTAAGTTGTGTTTATCACGGGAGGAACTTAATTCATGGATAAAATAGTAATATTAAGTGGAGCAGGATTATCTGCACAAAGCGGTATTTCTACTTTTAGAGATAGTGATGGACTTTGGGAAAAGTATGATATTAAGGAGATTTGTAGTGCTGGTTGCTTAGACTGGAACTATGATGAAACTATAAATTTTTATAATCAAAGACGAAGTGATATTCAAGATAAAGAACCAAACTATGCACATAAAAAAATTTCTGAACTCAAAAAAGAATTTCCTGATAAAATTGAAATAATAACACAAAATGTAGATAATCTTTTGGAGAGAGCAGGTTGTAGTGACATACTTCACCTTCATGGTTTCTTACCAGAGATTAGATGTATGAAGTGTGATACAGTTGAGAATATTTCATATAATTTACAAGATGATGCTAATAGTTTTTGTCCAACATGTAGTGGCAAAATGAGACCAAATATTGTTTTTTTTGGAGAAGAAGCACCAAGATATAATACTATGCATAAAATACTTGATAAATGTGGGTTGTTAATCGTGATTGGTACGAGTGGAAATGTGTTGGATGTTAGTTTTTTAACTCAATATGCAGATTT
>ENA-ORXI01000760-ORXI01000760.1-sediment-metagenome-genome-assembly--contig:-NODE-760-length-26894-cov-9.704367_pt1 | contig 26894 bp, 23 predicted proteins | sample MGYA00237861_ERZ511468 | MGnify/ENA primary metagenome ERZ511468 (study PRJEB26299, sample SAMN06266213) | sediment metagenome | isolation source: Hudson Canyon methane seep mesocosm | place: USA:Hudson...
CTTGGAACTTTACCGTAATTAATACATAGTTATCAAGTCATCATTTATTATCAATTCATCATTTTTAATGATATAAAGACATAATTCCTATTTAAATAGGGTTAGTATACTATTAGCTGAGCAATAGAGTCGGGAGTTATTTTGAATCCAAATCATCTACTTACATTCGCAGTTGTCGCTAGATTAAAGAGCATTACCAAAACAGCAGACTTTCTGCATTTGGGACAACCCGCGGTTTCTGGTCAATTAAAACTTTTACATGATTTTGTTGGTGAACCTTTATATATCAGGAAAGGACATCAGCTTGAATTAACGCCTGCAGGTGAGGGCTTGCTTGAATGTGCCAATAGAGTTGATAAAGATTTTAAACAGGCTGTGGAATATGTGCGAAATCTAAAACAGGTTCATGCAGGACAATTACGGATAGTCTCTACTATGACTATCGCCAGTTATTATTTACCTCATTTAGTTGTTCAACTGCAAACTCAGCATCCTGGCGCTCAGGTTACAATGGAAACGGGCGATACCGCAGAAATGATAGAAAAAATGTCTGATTTTGATATTGGTTTCGTAGAAGGGCCTGTAGATAAAAAAGACCTGCCAGCTAATTATGAAGTGATACCTTGGCAAGATGATGAAATAGTCTTGGTATTGCCCGCAGATCATGTGGTGGCAAAGACATATTCTGAAAGCGTCCCTTTATCTGTTTTTAAAGAACATCAGGTTATCTGGCGGGAAGCCGGATCTGGTGCCAGACAAGCGGTTGAAAAAGCCTTGCTAGAAGCGGGCATAATTGCACCCGTACATATCGAAGTGACCGGGGTGTCAGGTGTTAAAGAATCGGTCAGGGCGGGGTTAGGTATTGGGTTCTCTTCTTCTCAGGCATTACGCAATGAAAGAGAGGGGCTGGTTGCCAGACGTATTAACCCGCCTCATGGACTGATCTGGCATTTGAATATTATTGCCCCTAAAGCGGTGATTCAGTCTCGTGTTGCCAAGGCATTTATCGGCCTATGCTTAAATTAAAGGTAAGGAATTATTTTGAAAATTGTATTTATATTATTGCTCAGTTTAATAACACAGCTTGCATACGCGCTATCCATTAAGGAGGTCGCTTCAGGTGTCTATGTGCATTTTGGTAAACATGAATTACCTAATAAAACCAATCATGGCGCTATTGCAAATTTTGGTTTTATAATTGGAGAGTCTTGTGTTGCTGTCATTGATACCGGGGGTAACCCTAAACAGGGCTATGCCTTAAAAAAAGCCATTGAACGCACGACTGACAAACCTGTTTGTTATGTGATTAATACCCATGTACATCCTGATCATATTTATGGCAATATCGCTTTTAAACAACCCGGGGTTAAATTTATTGGGCATAATAAATTAGCCAGAGCCATGGCAACAAGAGCGGCTTACTATATAGATAAAGCCGATGAGCAATTAAATGTTAAGTTAACGGCAAATAATTTTATTGCGCCTGATACCGAAGTGACCAAGCCATTGACAATAGACCTGGGTGGCAGGAAATTAACGTTAACAGCTCACCCAACAGCACACACAGATAATGATTTAACCGTATTTGATCTTAATACCAACACCTTATGGATGTCTGACTTATTATTTATAGAACATATCCCTGTGATTGATGGCAGTCTAAAAGGTTGGTTAAGCGAACTTAAACGACTGGAAAAGCTTGATTATCAATTTGTTATACCCGGGCATGGTCCTGTTGTAACAGACTGGCCAAAAAGTATGCAGCCAGAAAAGCAGTATTTACAACTGTTGCTTACTGATATTCGTAAAATGATTGCTCAAGGTCTATTTATAGAGCAAGCGATAAAACAGGTTGGTTATTCGGAAAGAAAAAAATGGAAGTTGTTTGATCAATTTCATAAACGAAATGTAACCACCGCTTTTGCAGAACTGGAATGGGAAGATTGAAAATAAATGATTTTGTAGGGTGAGCACTGCCCACCCTACCTTAACACTACGACTTGAAAATATAACGATTTAGAACACTATGAAAAATATAATAATCAAACTGTGGGTCTTTGCTTTATTAATGCTACCGCTATTAGCAACAGCTGCCAAAGATGAAACCCAATGGAATAAGGTACTAAAAAAACAGTACTTTTCAGGCAAAACAATTAAAGAATCTAATGATATTATTGAGATTGATGCGCCCTATAGAGCTGAAGATCCTGCGCTAGTCCCTATTAAAATTATCAGTAAAATCAAACAAACAAAAGATTTATATATTAAGAAGATAATTGTACTAGTTGATAAAAACCCGTTCCCTTTTGTCGGTGAATTTGGTTTTACCCCTGAAACAGGTAAAGCAGATTTAGCCATGAGAGTTCGTGTAAATACCTATAGCTATATTCGAGCCATTGCTGAAATGAATAATGGTCAATTGTATATGACGAAAAAGTTTGTTAAAGCCAGTGGGGGCTGTTCTGCACCTATTGGTGCGGATCTTGATGCGGCTATGAAACGCTTAGGCAAAGTTAAGTTTAAATTAAACAAAAATAGTAAATTGGGTGAGCCATTACAAACACAGCTACTTATCAGTCATCCAAATATTACAGGGATGCAAATGGATCAGGTGACCCGCTTTGTTAAAAAGTCCCATTTTATTGATCAGTTAAAAGTGACTTTTGATGATAAGCTAGTTTTAACTGCCAAAATTGATATTGCCATCAGTGCTGACCCTAATTTTAGGTTTTATTTTGTGCCAAACAAAAAGGGTGTTTTAAAAGCTGAGTTTAGTGATGTCTCATGTGAGTCTCCGACAAGTCGCTCTATGTGTAGTAAAGGCAAAGAATATTCAAGCACTTATCAGGTAAATCCTTAATAACCCTTGCTGTTTTAAGTGATTAAATTTTAATAATCCCCCTCTTACTGTGTTACTATCATTGCATGCGTACGCTTTATTCAATATGCATATTAGATAATAATCATTTAACGAGGAAATATTTACTATGGTTTTAAAAAAACTAACATTAGCTTTATTTGTATGCGTTGCAATGCTTGCTTCAGCACCATCTGCAATGGCAAAACCAGCAGGTAAAATTGAAAATGCTTCACCAGAAGCTACTGTTATAGCAATCAATGAAACTATTGAATTAGCTCAAGAAGCACTAAAATCTCTTAAAAGTAATGAGTTAGAAAAGAAAGAAATGATGGCTCTTTTTAAGACTGTCAAACAAAGAGCTAAAACAATTGAAAGTACTACAACTTACATGCTACGTGAAAAAGCGTTAGGTAAGCTTGGTAAAGCGCGTTCAGCTTATAAAAAAGATAAAGAGCAAGCAGAGGTTGTTGCCTTAATGGAAAAATCTGTGGTTGTTTTTAAAGCAATTAAAGTTAGATACGACGAATTTAATTAATACAACGGTTATTAATTAAAGGGGGAGTGTACTTCCACTTCTTCCACTTAAAAAGGTTTATATCGTGATGATATAAACCTTTTTTTGTTTTTTAAGCTTAATAAATTACATCACAAAACATTGTGATTCGGCATACTGATCGGCTTCTTTAAGAAGTGTTCTTAGATCTTTAGATTGCTGAGGATCACGAAAAACACCTCCACTTTCACCAGGTATTTTCTTTAGGTAGGTGAATGTTCTCGCTCCTTCATATTCTTCAAAGGTTAATTTTTCCGCAATTTTATCAATTTTGCAGCCACAGGCGTATTGATTGATATAGGCTTTACTGCCACTTAAGCCACCGTGTTTAGCGATGCAATTAAACACATACTCTACTCGGTCGCGAGTTGGATAGTCATGTTTTACGGATGTTTCTGTGGTTAATTCTGGTGTTGTTGCACAAGCAGTAACAAAAGCAGATAAGCCAATGGATAAAATAAGTTTTTTGTTCATGTATGTAGTCATTCCTAGGGTGAAAAAAAATCTGTGCTGAGAGCATTATAGGGAATAAAGTTTATTCCTCAACTGCAAAATCGACAATATGTTTTAGCATTTTGTTCATTTTTTCAGAAAATCTATTTAAGGCTTTATTATCAGTGTCTGTTGCTAATAAATGAGTTTTAACGATAGTTTTGCCTTCAAAGTCATAGATTACAATATTGCAAGGCATATAGCTAACGGCATGGGGTGACATTAACAATAAAGTTTTTGCATGGCTTAAGTTACAAAATTGTAAGGTATCATAATTTGGAAAATCTTTTGTTCCTCTGTCTCGAATAACTTTACCCACTCGACTATGCCCCGTAATACGAAAATTATGCTCTGCAATCGCAATTTCTAATTCAGCCAAGACATCATCATAAGGTTTTTGTGTCTCTGCCTGGTAATATTGAATGATTTGACTATTTATTATCGGCGAATGTGAGGTACAACTTGAAATAAAGAGTAAAATTGCAAGACAAAGTAATCGAATTAACATAATTAGTACATATAGCAGTATGAATGAGCAAGATGAAGTAACAGGTGTCGTGTTAGCAGGTGGTTTGGCACGTCGAATGAACAAACAGGATAAAGGCTTGGTAGAATACCATAACAAAGCAATGGTCAGTTATGCAGTTGATGCAATGAAACAGGTTGCGACTAGTGTATTAATCAATGCTAATCGTAATATATCTGCATATCAGCGTTATGGCTGCGAAGTGATTTCAGACCAGACAGATTCTTTTGATGGTCCACTAGCGGGTGTTTTATCTGCAATCTCACATGCGAATACTGAGTTGTTATGTGTTATGCCATGTGACTCCCCCTTAATAAAAGCAGAACACTTAAAAAAATTACTCACCGATTTAGCAGACAAAAATGCAGATATAGCCGTCGCTTTTGATGGCGAAAGAATGCATCCCGTATTTTTAGCCTTAAAAACTTCATTACAAAATAGTTTGCAGCAATATCTACAACAAGGTGATCGCAAGATTGATTTATGGTTGCAACAACATCATTTAATTAAAGTTGACTTTAGTCAGTGTCCCGAGGTTTTCTTAAATATCAATACCCTTTCAGAATTAGAAGCATTGGAGCAAAGCCAGGATGACTGATCATTTAAAACCGGAAATGACTAATGCAGGTTTGGCTTTTTCTAAAACGACGACTGGGATTGATGAGCTTGGCAATAAAAGGCAAATAGAACTGGTGGGGGAAAGAGCTTTAACGCTTTATGTTGATAAGCAAGAAATTGTCACCTTAATGACTATGGGTACGCACCCAGAATTATTAACTTTAGGCTACTTAAAGAATCAGGGGTTTTTTGAAAGTATTAGCGAACTTAAAGTTGTCCAAGTGGATTGGGAAACTGAAGCAGTAGCAGTTGTTACCAATCACCAGACTTCAGACTTCTCTAAACAAATGGAACAGAGAACAGTCACTACTGGATGCGGACAGGGTACTGTTTTTGGGCGTTTAATGGATAAGTTACAGAATATTCAGGTACCTGAATTATCAATAAAACAATCAATTCTTTATGAGCTGCTAAATTCATTAAAGCACCATAATGAGGTCTATAAAAAAGCAGGGGCAGTACATGGCTGTGCCTTATGTACAGGCAGCCATATTGATTTTTTTGTTGAAGATGTTGGCAGACACAATGCCGTTGATTCAATTGCTGGTTATATGTGGTTAAACCAGGTTTCTGGTGATGATAAAGTTTTTTATACCACTGGACGCTTAACTTCTGAAATGGTGATAAAAGTATCGCAGATGGGAATCCCTATCTTGTTATCACGCTCTGGTGCCACTCAAATGGGTCTGGATATGGCTAAACAATCAGGGGTTACTCTAATATCTAGAGCAAGAGGTAAACATTTTATGATCCTCAATGGTGCCGACAAGGTGCAATTTGAGCTACCCACCAATGATTGTAGTTAGATGATAGTAAGTTTTTACATCATTTTTATTGAAATTTAAGTACTTGTATAACATGACTTTCTGGCTCTTTTATAACAAGAGTCAATTTCTGTGTATTTTAAACTCAGCTAAGATCTTTCAAAGCCTATATTAGTTATTCCACAAATTGTTAGGTTCTATTTGCTCTCTTCCCTCTAGTGACGAAGATTAAAGAGCGAAAATTGTTGGAATGATTGATATATCACAGGCATCAGAAAGCAATATATCAATATAGCAATCTTAATCTTGTTGTCAAACAACGACAGTGCAATCCTATCCTTATCTACTATTCAAAAAACACTAATCCCTATATTTCAACTGTTTGCTAAAAAACGGTTGAAAACGGATGTTCATAGTTAAATCCATGCCTAGTGTAATGTCGGGGGATAGAGACAATTTAAGCAGATAGGCTGGTCAGAACACCTATATAAGAGGCTATCTATGTCTCAGTAGCATTCATTTGAGCGAAAAGCTAAAAGATTTCTGAAATATTAAGCCTGTAGATATCTTGCTGCATAAGAGGCTAGGGGTGTGATAGTAAGTTATTCCGGTGAATAAATTCTGAAGGTTAAAACTATGGCATATTAAATGCTTATGGTCGATTGCAAGGGCAATTGTTGCTTGAGTACTTACTTGAGTTTTGTGGACAAAAACACAAATAACTAAATCATACGGGGAGAAACATTAAATATGTGATCTTAATCTATGTATTTAGATGGTCTTTTTCCTATCCTTAGCCCTGAGTTATTTAAAAACCTGTTAAAAAAAATCATGAAAATTAAAATATTATTAATACCTGTAATAGGGTTTTCAATTGTCGGGTTATTTGTCTTTACACAAGATGATGGAAAGCAAATTCCAAAGACAGCAATAGCAAGCGTTTCTGCGCCTTTAAATAGTAAGCCAGCAGATAAAATAAAACCTGTTAAATCGCAAGGAGTTAATGATATTGCAGCCAAAACACAGCAGTTACCTGATGAAATATTAGTCGAGCACATTCAAACAAAAGTTGATGAATATAATCATTTAAAAAAAGGGGACAAGCTGTCAATTTATATTCCTCAAGAACAACAAGATTACACGGGGACAGTAGAAAAAAATTATCAGCAATTTGATGGTCTGGTAAAAGTTTCAACGGGGCCAATTGATGCTGGCAAGCAGTTTTCCTCTTTTACTGTTACTAAAGGCCCTGAGTTAACCTTGATTATGGTTGCAACAGGCGACAGTATTTATCAAATAGAAATTGATAATAAGACAGGTGCAGGGACTGTCATAAATGATAAAGCTTTAGATTTCTTTCGTAAAGATGATGATGCCATCGTAACACCTAGCGAAGGTATGTCTTAATAATTTCAAATAACAATTGCAAGGAACATATTATGAAAATTGTAAACAAACTGGCTACCATCGCATTATTTGCAGGTAGCTTATTTAGTCACGTCAGTCAGGCACAAATAGAAACTATTGATTTGTTGGTTTTACATCCGCCGAAGAGTATTTTAAATACAGATGTAATCACTCGTATTGCAAGTATGGAACAGTATGCCAATAAAGCACTGGAAAACAGTGATGCATCGATTCGGTTTCGCGTTGTAAAAATTGCTGAGCTTGATCTTCCTGGAACAGCTGTTAAAACTGATGTAAGTACATTGTCAGCACTAAGATTGAGCACTAGAGCTCAGGAGCTTAGAGCAAAATATAATGCTGATCTTGTTACCTTAATTACACCAACGGGTCCTTATTGTGGTGTAGGTTATGTAATAGGAGGAAGAAATGATGTGTTATATTCTAATCAGGAACGCTATGGTTTTAATGTGGTGGGCGATCGCTGTATTTCTTCTTTTGCTCATGAAATTGGACACAATTTAGGTCTTGGTCACTCTTATCAGCAAGGTAGTCGAGGGGGGTTGTATGCTTATGGGCGTGGTCATGGGGTGAATGGAAACTTCGTGACGACTATGGCGTATACAAGTGCCTATAAAGCAGGAAGGGTTCAGTTCTTTTCAAACCCTGATGTGAACAAGTGTAATAACTTAAGTTGCGGTAAACCCATTAATCAGACTGATGGGGCTCATGCTGTACATGCGATCAATGTTTCTGGCTCACAGATTTCTCAATGGTTTGATAGCGGTGAAGTTATAGGGACTAACAATGTAGCGCCTCGAGCTACTGATGATCAGGCGATCACTCGAACTGATGAAGTGGTTGAGATTGCTGTATTGGATAATGATGTGGACCCAGACCAAGATACTTTGATTCTTGAGTCTGTTGGTGCGGCTAAGCATGGAATGACCTCAGTATCTTCTAATACTGTTCTGTATACACCCGAAGCCGGATTTGTTGGGCAGGATAACTTTGAATATACAATAAATGATGGACAGCAACATCCAGTCACCGCTACTGTCACGGTTAATGTTGGCTGGGGTGTTAATTTTGAATATTTTCAAGGTCATTGGAATAAATTACCTGACTTTTTAAATACCACCGTTGTTAAAGAGGGCATTTCTCATAATTTTAATCTGCAGTCTCGTTTAACAAATAATGATTTTGGATTTAGATATTTTGCTCAAGTTAAAGTGCCGAGCACAGGAGATTATCAATTCTTTTTAACTTCTGATGATGGTAGTAAGTTATTTATCGATGGTCAGCTGCTTATCAATAATGATGGGTTACATGCTGCATTAACACGAAATGCAACTATTCGCCTTACTGCGGGATTACACCCTATTGAAGTACATTTCTTTGAAGCATCTGGAGGTCAGCGCCTTACTGTCGAATGGCAAGGCCCTAATTTAGCTCGTCAAGTCATTTCATCTCAATCGCTAAGATTAGCAGAACCAGTAAATAGCTTTCCCGTTGCAACTGATGATTCCGTTAGATTAAATGTAAGTTCTGAAGTGATTATTGATGTATTAAAAAATGATATAGATACAGATGGTGATGATTTACAGCTTGTTTCTTTGGGGGCTGCTGATTATGGGTCGGTATCTATAAAAGCTAATAAAGTAGTTTATCAAGCAAATTCTAGTTATATCGGTGTTGATCAATTTACTTATGTTATTAGTGATGGTCGTGGTGGTGAGGATTCTGGACTGGTGACTGTTCATGTCGGAGGTTTAGCTGTTGAATACGAATATTATGAAGGTAACTTTAATGTTCTTCCTGATTTTGATTCGCTAAGCTCTGTTGCTTCAGGTACTCAAAAAGGTTTTTCTTTAAGGAATAGAAGCAGAGACGATTACTTTGCTTTCCGGTTTAAATCAGGGTTAGATGTGCCTAAATATGGCAGTTATTATATTTATGTTTTATCTGATGATGGCAGCAAAGTATTTGTAGATGGTAAATTAATTGTCAATAATGATGGTCTGCACGCGGCTAGTCGTTGGAAATATAATAGAGTTATATTGACTGCCGGTCTACATGACTTAGAAGTTCAGTATTTTGAAAAAACCGGTAGAGAGCGCTTAGTTATCTATTTATGGGAAAGATCTATGGGGTTTAAAATGTTGCCTGGACAGTTTCTTAAAGCCAGGTAATCGATTCTTTCTATAACAAAAAAACCAGGCTTTAGTCTGGTTTTTTTTGTAAAAAATCCTGCTTATTCATGTGTTTTTACAAGTGGCTCAAAGCAGGAGGGCAGGCGCCTAGTGGTGTAACAATTTTGCTTTGATGAATAGAAAACCTGCCATTCATAGAGGGGATTTTAAGAAGAGAATATTTTATTTCCTCCTCACCCTAACCTCCCGATCAAGCATAGGTATCTACACAAGTCTTTACGTGCTAAATGTAAACAATTTACTATTATTCAGCTCGGAGGGGACTCCAGGCCGCTAACAACCATCGATGCGCCTCCTGTGTTGGCATATTTTATAAATAGGATTTTATCCATAAACCAGGAAAGGAAAGACCCTTTAAAATGGCTTATTTCGATACCCTGACGGGAACCGCCTACTCACTGAATTAAATATTGGTTTATAAGCTCTAAATCTTGCTCAGTCAAACTACTGGCCGCTTGTTTAAGCTTAATCCCGCTAATTAAATAATCATAGCGTGTTCTGGAATAATCTCTTTTAGCACGATAAAGGTTTTTTTGTTCAGTCAAAACATCAACCATTGTCCGTGTACCGACTTCTGAGCCAGCAACTGTCGCTTCTAATGAGCTTTCCGCAGAAGCAACTGCTGCCTGTAATGCTTGAACACGGCTAATAGTGGAATTAATGTCCCTAAATGCATTTCTAAGTTGTCTTTTGACTAATCTTTTAGTGCTTAATAATTCTTCTTTAGCGACTTTATAATCGAAGTGTGCCTGTTTGGATCGTGAACTTATCAGGCCGCCTTGAAAAAGAGGGATATTCAGCTGTAAGCCCACACTCTGGTTGTCTCCTCGTGAGCCAAAGCTGCTATTAACATCTTGTACTGCATAACTGGCAACAATATCCAGTGTGGGTACATGTCCTGACTGCTGAAGTGAAATGTCTTTTCTAAATACTTCAGCCTGGTTAAGGGCTGAAATAATATTTAAATTACTGGTTTCAGCGACTTTAATCCATTCTAAAATATTATTTGGGGCGGGGGGCAGAAGATTGATAGATTTAGAAAGATTATTTATCTTAAAATCCTGTTCACCAATAATTTCAATCAGTGCTTCTTTAGTATCATCTAAATTATTTTCAGCATCAATCTGATTTGCTCTGGCCTGGTCATAAGCCGCTTTTGCTTCATAAACATCGGTAATGGCTATCAGGCCGACATCAAACCGTTGTTGAGCCTGCTCTAATTGCCTTTCGATAGCTTTAAGTTCTGATACGGTAAACTCAAGGTTATCTTCAGCAGCTAAAATATTAAAATAGGCTTCTGAGGTTTTGACCATCGTGTTTTGCAATTGTGCTTGAAAATCAGCTTCAGCTTTTGCAATTCTATTACTTGATTGATCTAGTTGTACCCAGTGTTCCCAATGAAAAACGGGTTGAGAAAAATTTACTGTGAAGCCATGATTCCAATAGTTTTGAGTTCCTGCACTTTGAAAGTTAGCCTTTTTACTATGAATTCGATCACGACTGCTGCGTGCTGTAACAGAAATCGTAGGTAACATATTTGCAATACTTTGAGCTTTACTTTCCCCTACTGAATATTGATTAAAATATGCTTTTTTTAGCTGGGGGTCATTTTCAATTGCCAGTTGATAAATGCTACTTAGGTCTTGAGCAAATGCAGTATCAAAGCAGAGTGCTAATAAAATAATTCTGACTAACTTAATTTTCAAAATAAAATCTCTAGTATTTATGACAGTATGACTATAATAAGTGTAAAGAATATACCACAGAGTAGCTGTTCACCTTAGAATCATTGAAATGCAAATATAATGAAGAAAAAAAATTCCGTAATCATTTTCTCTCTGATAAGTGTCTTATTATCAGGATGTTCCAGTTTAGGTAAAGGTGTAACCGAGGCAATTCTTGAAAAGCAGGAAGCCGAAGACACCCGTGTCTGTGAAGTTTGGGGCCCCGCATTTTCGGGGTTGCAACCTCATATAGAATTAAGCAAAGGTAAAATGAAGGTGCTGATGGTTCATGGGGTAGGGGATCATAAGCCGGGCTATTCAACTGAGTTTTTTGAAAAATTAGCAAAAGAACTCAATTTAACAGTGACGGCAAAAACCTATAAAAACATACAGCTCAGTGATGTTAATAATCCTGATAAAGAATTAGGGAATTTACGTATAAATCGTTATATGAATAAAGATCAGTCTCAAGAACTGATGTTTTACGAATTAACCTGGTCAGATATAACTGCTCAGGAAAAAGAAGTGTTAGCTTATGATAATTCGGGTGAATATTCATTTAGAAGGGCCGAAATCAATGATTTAATGAAACGTTTTTCTAATGATACTGGCCCAGACCCCATTATATATCTGGGAGAAAGCAGAGAAGCTATTTTAGATTCCTTTGAACAATCATTTTGCTGGATGACATCTGGAAACTGGGATGATTTACCTACTAATACCAAAGCAGTTTGTGATAACCCTAAGACTTCGGCCATTAACAATGACCAATATGCCCTGATTTCTCATAGTTTAGGTAGTAGAATGACTATTGATGGCATGCAACGCATTGCCTCTAAGTTCGGAGCGGATGCAACTAAAAGTAGCATTAACGCTGCTCTAAAGCAAAAGACTATCCCAATTTATATGATGTCTAATCAGTTACCTATGTTGCAATTGGGTCGAAAATTACCAGAAGTCAGTGGGCAAAAGGATCAGTATTGCAAGGTAGGAGGGAAGAGCTACTCCCAGCGTATGTTAGCTAAAACGCCAATCATTGCATTCAGTGACCCGAATGATTTATTAAGTTATGCAATACCTCATGGCTTTGTTGAAAAATATTTAGACTCCAGACTATGTATTGATATCACTAATATCAACATAAACGTAGCATTTGTTTATGATGTTTTTGGTCTGGGGAAATTAGCCAACCCAATGGAAGCCCATATTGGCTACGATACCGATGATAGAGTTGTGGCTTTAATAGCCAAAGGGATTGGAAATCTAGCGACAGCGGGTATAGTCAATGATCGATGCCGTTGGATAGAAACTATTGAATAAAATAGTAGAGAGGTAGCATGCTACCTCTCTACGCCTAAAGCCAGGTGTTAGCCCTTAAATGACAACATCAAAAAAAATTTACCTGATTTATTCTGGTTGTGTTGAAGCAGAATTAGAGAAAATAACGAGACATCCTTTGCTCTGCGAAAAGGCTGTCGAGTTACGAAAAGTCAAATTATCAGAACTCAGTTCCATTCATATACATGATGAACTAAACCATGCCTTGCTGTGGATCGAACAAAAAGATTATTCACAAGTACTGTCGTTTGCTGAGCAAAAGAAAATATCTCTAGGTTTTTTACCTATCAAAAGCGATGAACCTTGTCAGTTTTTTAAAAGCCTTGGTTTACCCAATGATTTTGATGCCTGTTTAGAAATTGCTCTACACCCGGAACCGATTTTTATTGATTTAATTAGCTGTAATAAGGAAGTCGTTACCCATGGGGTTAATCTGGAAAACCAGACCACCATGTCAGAGTTTATGGGTGATAGTCATGAATATAAAGGCTGGCACAAGATTCAGTTTAGAATTAAACGTTTTATCCACGCTTTTTCTTTAACGCCTCACCCAGTCACACTAGTAACGGCGAAAGAAAAAACGCTAGCAACGGCTATCACGGGGATGGTGTTACTAGACTTTCATAGAAGTGGGGCTTTAACCCATTTATTTAAAGAATCGATTTCCTTGCGAGATAAACGTATTTCAGTGGCTTTATTTGCTCCACAATCGATACTGTCTTACTTACAATTATCTAGTGCTAGTTTAATAGGCACACAAAAAACAAGTTTACCACAGCAGATAGGCTATATTCGAACAGCATCATTACTGATTAAAACCCCGGTAGATACCCATTATCTGGTCAATAAAACAGCATTAACAACCAGAGAGCTGTTGATTGAAACGCTGAGTGACGGAGTTAAGGTTAATGCGGGTGAAAAATTTAGGGAAAGCCAGCAATTTAGTGACGATAAAGAAAATGTTATTTGTGATCAGTTACCACAACAAGAAAGTCGAATAAAATATCTGGGAGAAACATTACCTTTTTTCTCGCATGCGCTGGAATCAGACTTTAAAGATTTATTTATATCTCTAAAAGAAAGTGCCCAGATCAGTAACACCTATGTGTTGTTGATGGTGTTGAGCACATTGCTGGCTACTTTGGGATTGTTTTTGAATAGTCCCTCAGTTGTTATTGGAGCCATGGTACTTGCGCCTTTAATGGCACCAATAATTTCATTGTCCATGGGGGTATTGCGCTCAGATACAGAATTAGGTCGACGTTCATTTTCCACCCTGTTCACGGGAATGTTAATAGCTTTAACATTATCTGCTTTAATGGCGGCTTTGCTTCCTTTTCAGGAAGTCACTAACGAGATAGAAGGGCGATTACATCCCTCTACCTTAGACTTGTTGGTGGCGGTGCTTTCAGGGGTGGCAGGGGCCTTCGCCAATGCCAGAGAGAATATTGCTAAAAGTTTACCGGGGGTTGCTATAGCTGTTGCGCTTGTCCCGCCGCTATGTGTTTCAGGTATCGGTATCGGCTGGTTAAATTTTGAACTGTTTTATGGTGCCATGTTATTGTTTTTGACTAACTTAACTGGCATTATCATGGCAGCAGGGCTATCATTTATGGTGATTGGTTTTGCGCCTTTTTCGCGGGCTAAAAAAGGAATTGTACTTTCAGTTTTTATGGTCTCGGTTATTTCAGTTCCACTGTTGCTATCTTTCTATAACATGGAGGAAGTAGCAGCTGTTAAAAAACAACTGCTAAGTCAAAATTATCAGATTGCCGGACAATATCAGCAATTACGTAATATTAAAGTTAGACTGGGTTCACCCTTAATAATCAGTGGCGATTTAATCAGTACACGTTTTCCTGATAGCCTTGTGTTGGCTCAATTTGAACAGCATCTTGCTGAGCAGCTTGGTCAGCCAGTTTCCGTGGATTTTTCCATTCGCTTAGTTACAGAAAAATATTTTTACTAAAAAAGGTTTTTTTAAAATTTATTTTAAGGAATGTGTATGGAATAAGCTCCCGAAATTATAACGCTGGATTTTTGCTTCAGGTGGAGTAAAAAGACCCGTTAGAAATCGGGAAGTTATTTCATGCAGGTTCCTAAGTATTAATCACCCTCACGGTCATTTTCTATAACGTCTTGGCTGGACACGTCATTCATTTCTTTGCTAAGAAGTACAAATAATTTACTGGAGATAATTTCATGCTTATGTAATTCTTTTAAAGTGTCTTTCTTGGTAATCTTCAATAATGATTTAGCTGATTGTTCATTTAAATCATCTAACAGACCTTTATTCGTTTGAATTTCATTTTTCATTTGCAGTACTGTTTTGTTTTTTAAGTACTGATAGATATTTTTTACATTTTGTAAGGCTTGCGGGTCATCAAAAATTTCAATTAAAGGTGATTTTTCTAAAGAATCTAATTCATCTATCGCTTTGTTTATCAGTTTGTGTTGTGTGCGGTAATAAAGGTAAAGCTCTTGTGAATCAGTCAATTTTTCTGGTAAAAACAAAATATCTCTAAGAAAACTACTGAAACGGCCTAACCATGAATTTAAATAGGTATTAAGAGACTGTAACTTGGGCACATCCTGTTCAACGCGTTCAGTTTGAGTTTCTAGGATTGACAGGTTTTTTTTATAGATACTCTCATTAATTTCGTCACGCCTGAATAATTCCTTAAGTTCTGTTTTTTGTAGAGCCAAGGTATAAATTCGTAACATATTTTCAACCACATGGCTTGAATTTTCAGTGGTTTCCTGGCACTGCTTACAAACCTGTTTATGCAGGTTTTTATATTCAGTTGTTAGCGCATGATATTGCGCCTCATTAATATCTTGATGTTCGAAAAGTTGTTTAATTCTTACGTTCATGGTTTGAAAAATGAGTGCTTTACTTTTGAAATAACTCATTTGTTCATGAGGGAGTAGGGCGTCAATCTTTAACCAGTGAACAACTTTCCCCATGGTGGTGGCTTTAATTAATAAGGTGAAATAAATACTGCCGATGGTAATAGCAATAATAAATTCTTTAATTGAAAAATCATAATGCCAGGCGGGAAGGGTAATATCATCTGGAATTAATAACACCATAATAACGGCGATAGACCCTCGTAAACTACCCCAGGAGAGGAGATGCTGCCAGTTTATCGGGATGTTTTCTTCAGATTTAACTTGATAGTTGGCAATTCCAATTGATAAATAAATGGATACAGCCCTGGCGATAGCAACTACCAGAATCATGATAAAAATAGGCAGGATGGCAATGTCCAATGAAATGGTTAAGCTGGTGAATAACAAGCCCATTAAAATAAACACCAGCGAGTTGGAAATAAAAGCGAAATATCCCCAAAACTTCTCCATGTATTCTTCCACCCCAACGGACATCTTAAAGCGGCCGAAATTACCCATAACAATGGATGACACCATGGTGGCAATAATAGAAGAAAAATGAATGGCATGGCCGTAAATGACTAGTTTCTCAGAGATAAGCTCGGTTAATAGAAAGGTAAAATGAGCGACTAACAGTGTTAAGGTGATTTCTAGATGCTCATGGCCTTTAACCCATTCTATAAGTTTAGAAAATAACAAACCCATAAACAAACCAAACAATACACCTCCCACTATCATGGTAGAGAATGAGAAAATACCTTGTAACACAGTTGAGTAGCCATGATAACCATGTAGCATGATTTCCAGAAAAACCAGAAACAGGGCAAATGCAGTTCCGTCATTAAAAAGACTTTCACCTTCAAAAATCAAAGTTAAGCGATGAGGGGCGCCATATTCCTTAAATAAGGCCAGCACGGCCACTGGGTCTGTTGCAGAAATAATGGCACCAAATAACAAGGTAACCAACAGCGGAATTTCAAAGCCAATAAACTGAAAGATCCAAAAACTGACATAACCAATAAAGAAGGTCGAAATCAGCAATCCTATAATCGCCAAAATACTAATTGAGTACTTATTTTCCTGAATATTTCTAATCTTGATGTTATAAGCCGATTCAAAAATAAGTATCGGTAAAAAAACAAAAAACAACAATTCTGGCGTAAGTTGAAAACTGGTAATAAAAGAAAACATTTCAACTTTAGACAGTGGCACCAGAAATGAGCCACCAATAACGAGAAGTACCGTGTAGGGTATACGCGTTTTCAGCGAAATGATGTTGATCCCCAGAGAGAACAACATCAAAGTGAAAACAGATAAATAAACATCAAGTGACATTGTAAAATTCTCCCTGGGTATACAACAGTGTTTGTTAATTATAGCTTGTGCTGAAGATTCGTAGGAATCATAGCAAAAGAAACCCTGTCCCGTTGTAAGATATTTTTCTGATTAAAAATTAACCATGAAATTTTAGCCTGTAGCTGCTGATTTTACAGATCAAAAGAGTAGCGAAAAGTTATTAAAATAGATGTTCTATTTTCGGTATAATTAGGTAATTTTTTTATACTATATAGTCGTTAGAGCATTATGTCGGAAATCAATAAAGTTGTGTTGGCCTATTCGGGCGGATTAGATACCTCTGTTATCTTAAAATGGCTGGAAGATGTTTATTCCTGTGAAGTTGTAACCTTTACCGCTGATGTTGGGCAGGGTGAGGAAGTTGAGCCAGCAAGAGCAAAAGCTGAAGCCATTGGTATTAAAGAGATTTATATTGATGATATGCGTGAAGAGTTTGCCAGGGATTTTGTTTTCCCCATGTTTCGTGCAAATGCAATTTATGAGGGCGAATACTTATTAGGTACCTCTATTGCTCGGCCTCTTATTGCAAAACGTTTAATTGAAATTGCTAATGAAACAGGTGCTCAGGCAATATCACATGGTGCGACGGGTAAAGGGAATGATCAGGTCCGATTTGAATTAGGCGCTTATGCCTTGCGCCCTGACATTCATATTATTGCGCCCTGGCGTGAATGGGATCTTAACTCGCGTCAGTCATTGTTAGATTATGCAGCAGAGCATGGCATTGCTGTGGAAAATAAAAAAGGTAAAAAATCGCCTTATTCGATGGATGCTAACTCACTTCATATTTCTTATGAAGGCGATATTCTGGAAGATCCCTGGAATGAGCCAGAAGAAAGCATGTGGAAGTGGACTGTTTCACCTGAAAATGCGCCTGATGTAGCGACATACCTGGAATTAAGTTATTTAAAAGGTGATATTGTTGCGATTGATGGTGTTCCACATACCCCTAATGAAGTCATGGAAAAGTTGAATTCAATTGGCGGTGCTAATGGAGTGGGTCGTTCTGACATTGTTGAAAATAGATATGTCGGAATGAAATCTAGAGGCTGTTATGAAACGCCTGCTGGAACCATTATGCTAAAAGCCCATAGAGCAATGGAATCACTTACGCTGGATAGAGAAGTAACACATTTAAAAGATGAGTTAATGCCTCGCTATGCAAAGTTAATCTATAACGGTTACTGGTGGAGTCCTGAGCGTGAAATGCTGCAGACTATGATTGATCACTCTCAGCTTACTGTCAATGGAACTGTCAGAGTTAAGTTGTATAAAGGTAGCATAGCTATAGTTGGTCGAGAATCTAAAACGGATAGCCTGTTTGATGAAAGTATTGCTACTTTTGAAGATGATGAGGGTGCTTATAACCAAAAAGATGCTGAAGGTTTTATTAAGCTGAATGCATTAAGAATGCGGATTGCGGCAGGAAAGAAGTCATAAGAAGTTCTTTGTGTAGGTGACGGTGACGGCTTAAACAGAAGTTAGGTTGTGCTTTTTGATGTGAATTGTAAAAAATATTGGATTAGGGTTTGGTGAAAAGGATGTTAAATATAAAAAAAGGTTTCTTGGTTATTATTCCCTTCGTTCTTTATGGCAATAGCTTTAATATAGAGGCCGCAGGTAAAAGTTATGGGTTTTCTGCTTCTGGTGCTGACTCATCATATTTGGATTTTAAATTTGGTGATTCTCGGGGATGGGGGGTTACTGAATATTATTTAGGGGATGCATATTTTGGGTATATGAGTCCTTATGAGGATGATCCGGCAACTAATTTTCTGAATGTTAATTCCAATATTTCAGGGCAGTTTTCTTATGATACTAGAAAGAATTTAGCGACAAGCCTTAATGGTGTTAACTATAGAGATATTGATTTTTCTTTAAACCTTAATTCAGAGTTGGGGGGGAAGGTCAGGGCGAATATTGAAAACACAAATGCTCAAGCGTCATATAGTGATGATTTTTTTTCTAGTGGACCTGCCAGTTTTTTCTCGGTTAGTTCATATTCATGGAAGAATAATATTGAAATTGGTGGTTGCGGCATTGAGTGTGGAAGCAATAGTTATCAATTTAGTTTTTATTCTGATCAGATTAAAAACGACTACCCTGTTATCTTTGCTGGTGTTTATGGTATTGACCTAGAAGTACATATAGATAGTAGTTATGCTTCTTATTATTTGGATGAGCTTTATTTGCATCAGTCTCAGACACGAAATAACCGAGTGGATCAATCTTTGTCTCCAATTTTAGAGGGGGCAGCAGGGTATCTCGACTTGAATTTTGATCTTAATACAAATATGGGAGTAGCACAGGTTGAGGTGACTTATTTGGAGGATGATGGCTCCTGTGATGTTGATGGTTGTTTTTCAGATGAGACTGTATACCAAAGCAAAAAAGCTGAGATTGAGTCGTTTCTAAATAATGAGCTAGGCTTGAACATTGATTTGAAATTGAGCTATAACTTGGACTCAATGGAAGAAAAGCCTGCGGGGGGAAGTTCTCTTGATCCTATCCTTCCCACGGTATCAATAGATAAAGGATTTCAATTTACTTTAAATGCAAGTAGTGATGAATTTACCTTTATAGATCCTGAGGTCGCGGTTGGCTACGATTATGAATTATTGGAGGGAGCAAATTTTCTTGCTGTAATTATGCCAGAGGGATTGGGTGATAATTTATATGATCTGTGGTTATTTGATGACGTTTTAGGTGAGTTTGTTGATAGTGGAATTGACTTGCTTGGTGGGCAATCTTATGAATTTGACGAAGGTGGTTTAAATCTATTTAGAATTCTAGGGATTGAAGTTGATGAAAACCTTGATCCAGCTGATCCAGAAGCATTTGTTACAGGGTTGAAATTTGTTTCTGAAGGTGAGGTGACTATGAGTCAAACAGCTCTTACGCAAACAGTTGTACCAGTTCCTCCAAGTATTTTGTTTTTTCTGACTGGAATAGTTGGTTTGTATTTCCGTAAACTTGTATAATGGAATGCTATGTCTTAAATTAACCCTTAGCTCAGGAATAATAAAAAAGATAATGAGTGTAATTTATGCCTAAGATAAAACCAGAATTTGTAGCGACTAAGGACCGAGATGGTATTGTAGTGCTGCAAAATATTCCTCATCAGGGGTTAATAAAAGCCAATAGGTTTCTATTATTAATCGCCACATCATTAATGATTGTTGTTTTTGTACTCGGTTTTTTATTAGTGCCAGAAGAGAACATGCTGGCTAAGCTAAAGGCCAGAAATGGATCTCAGGAACAGTCTTACACAATACAGAATCCTGCAGTATCTGCTGAAATTAATGCTTTAAAAGGCCAGTTAGTTGGTTTAGTAAGTGGTTCGATTGAAAGTAAGTTGAGAGCATTAGAGAGCAGTGTTCGTACAGGGACTGTGAGGGATTCCTTAGGGACTATCCAGGATTTGAAAAATGATGTAAAAGTTCTGCAGGCCTACTCAATACCTGAAAAAACAAAGCTGGCTGAACAGAAAAACCAGGTTTTGTTACAAGAAGTTTCTCAATTAAAACGCTTGATATACCTTACATTAACATCGTGTGGCTTGATGTTTGCTGCCATAGCAGGGGTGTGGATAAGAAAGCATTATCGCTTACTTGATCATGCTTCTAAGAAAACAGTCGTGCTTGGAAGAGGTAAGTAGTCAGTCAGACTGAAAAAGCTACGGTGATTTTAAAAAAAACCACTTAATTGTGGTTTTTTTATGCCTGTCGTTTTTTATGCTTATGTTACCGTTAAATGTGGAACTTTAATTTTCTTTTCTCTTAAGTCCTATCCTGATGGGGGGGAGGAGAAAATAAATGGCATGTAATTCAATATCTCTTGATTAACAGAAGAGTTTTGAAAAAGATAATTGTTTGATTTCTCCTCTCGGAAATTGATTCTGCATTGCTCTACCCTCCTACATCCTTGCAGTCGCCCCGCCCTTTCCATCAAGAGAGGGGTTTAGGGGCTAGTTCATCCTATTTAGCTCTATTTTTCAACACTTAACGGTGACACAGCCTTTTCTATAGGCATAAAAAAAGCCGCATCTCTAGGAGTGCGGCTTTTTATTTATAAACTTAAAAGCTTTATTTGCTTAAAAATTTGTATACTGCGTCAATAGCTTGGTCTTCAGTGTATCCTGCTTTTTTAACAGGACCAACAGCCATAATTGCTGCCATCGCTTTAGGCATGCCGTTTTTGCCGTTTTTCAACGTGTCACCAAAGCTTGCTTTGTCAAGTTCACCAGCTTTGATTAATTCAGCTAGTTGAGGGTTAGATGAAATGTCATGGCAAGCGCCACAGCCACGACCAAAAGCACGGTCATATATTTTTTTGCCAACTTTTAGTTCGTTAGCATTTACTGCTTGTGCACTTAAAGTAATTAAAGCAATACCCGCTAGTAAGCCTAAAGATTTTTTCATTTTTCTCTCTCTCATTGTGATAAATAACAACCAACTTTTAACATATATATGCTAAGCCAGTCGATTCGAATAAAATTTTGTAAATGTTAAATTATTTTTACTAATAGTTCAATCTTAATTTGTCTTATATTTAGATTGAGGACGGTTATATTATCGTTGTATAGCCTGAATGTTAACTGAACTCATGTTATTTTTTCCATTTTTGTAAGTCACCATTGGTAGCGATACTAAAAAATTTTTTGTTATTCGGCGAGAAATGCATAGATAAAATTGTGGCGGCTGTAGGACGCCATTTTTCATCTTTTTTAGGTCGCCAGAATTTGAGTAGTTTGCCTGTTTTAATATTCCAAAGGTCGATACGTTGGGTAGTATGCCCCGTCAGCAGTTCTTTGTTATTTTTTGAGAACTCTGCGGAAGATAGGGTGATTAATTTCGGGCCAATTTTTTTATAAAGTTTACCGTTAGAAATTTTCCATAATCGTGTTTGACTCAAGGCAGCGTTAGTTAATGCATATTTGTCATTTTTGCTTAAAGCAACAGTAGATAGTTTATTACGATGTTGCCAGGTATGTTTTAGCTCACCTGTTGATAGATCCCATAGTTTGGCACTCTGGTCTTCAGACCCTGTTATTGCATAGCGACCGCTATCGGATATATCTGTACTTAAAACCCTGTCATCATGCTCAAAGGCATAAAGTGTTTTGCCGTATTCTAAGGCAAGATAGATGGCTTTATCAGCTAGGCCGATTAATGCAAATTGGCCATCAGGAGAAATAGTAATGGAGTTGATATCAGCGAGAGCCCAGACCGTTAATAAAGTGCCATCAGAGATCCGCCACCAGGCGATAGAGTCTTTTTCTGCAGTAATGGCAAACTCTTCAGACGGTGATATGTCGCTTGCAATAATACCGTTGTTTTCATCGGTATGTTTCCATTGGTGGATTAAAGACGCTTTACCTTTGATATCCCATAGTTCGCCATAGCCCTCTTTTGTGCCTAATAAAGCGTAGTTTTCGGCTAGATTGGCAGAAAAAAGCCCCGATTGTGATAAAGGCAGAGTTTTCTCTGGTTTGGGGGTCTGGTCGCAGGCAGTTAACAGACAGCTGAGAGCGAGTATCGAAAAGGCGATTGGTCTATGCATAATAATAAAGATAGCTTAAGAGCTGGGATTAAACCATTTTAATTTGTCATGTAAGGAGACGACTGTTCCTACAATGATAAGGGTGGGGGCCTTAATTTGTTCTTCAATAACGGTTTGTGGCAAAAATTCCAATGTGCCAGTAATCACTCGTTGATTAGCAGTGGTACCTTGTTGGATTATAGCGATGGGGTGGTTTTTGGAGCAGCCATGATCCATTAACGATTGACATATATTGGCAAGCCCGGAAAGCCCCATATAAAAAACAATGGTCTGGTTGGGCGCGGCTAGTTGTTTCCAGTTTAAGTCGCTAGAGCCGTCTTTAAGATGGCCGGTAACAAATGTACAGGATTGAGCGTGATCTCTATGGGTTAATGGGATGCCTGCATAAGTGGAGCAGCCAGAAGCCGCAGTGATACCAGGTACAACTTGAAAATCAATATTTTCTTCCAGCAGGGCTTCAATTTCTTCCCCGCCACGGCCAAAGATAAAAGGGTCGCCACCTTTTAAGCGTACAACGCGTTTTCCTTTTTTAGCCAGCTTAAGTAGTAGTTCGTTGATCGACTCTTGTGGCAGGCTATGATTGTTACGTTGCTTTCCAACATATATCTTTTCGGAGTCCCGACGGGTTAAATCAAGGATCTCCTCAGAGACCAGGCGATCATAGACAACAACATCGGCTTGTTGCATCAGTCTCAAGGCGCGAAAAGTCAGTAAGTCTGGGTTGCCTGGGCCTGCGCCAACCAGATAAACTTCACCTTTATTGGCTGTAGTGCCGGTGTTAGAAATAAGTTCTTTAAGTTGTATTTCGGCTTGTTGTTTTTTTCCTGAAAACACCAGTTCAGCTATTTTTCCTTGTAAAACATTTTCCCAAAAAATGCGGCGTTGAGCGGGTTCTTTAATCTGTTCTTTAACGTCAGCTCTAAATTTTCCCGCTAAATCCGCCAATTGACCAAATGCTGGTGGGATAAGGCTCTCAACTTTAGCTCTTAATAAGCGAGCTAAAACCGGCGAGGCACCACCTGATGATACTGCCGCAACAATTGGTGAGCGATCGATAATTGCGGGGAAGATAAAGCTACAAAGGGCAGGGTTATCAACAACATTAACGGGAATATTAAGCTCTGTCGCTGTTTTAGCGACTAATTGGTTGGTGGTAGCATTATTAGTCGCGGAAACAACTAGGCGAAACCCCGGTATATCGTCTTCTGCAAATGATTTTTGTTTAATGCAGAGTTTCTGTGTTTTACTCATGTTTGCAACGCTAGGGCCAATCTCGTTAGCAATAACAGTTATGTTAGCACCAGCCTTAGCCAGTAAGTCAATTTTACGGGCTGCAATATCACCTGCACCAATGACCAGGCAGGGTTGTTGTTTTAGTTTTAAAAACAGGGGGAAATAATCCATTGCTTATCTTTGATTCTCGAATTCTTTTGAGGATGGTATTATAAGCCACTCTTTGGATAAGATGGTTGAGTAGTATTAAAATAAATATGATCGAATTTGATTTAGAAGTTGATGCGAGCGGTTTGAATTGCCCTTTACCTTTGTTAAGGTTGAAAAAAGGTTTGATGGAAGTCGAGGTAGGTGCAATAATTAAAATTATTGCAACCGATCCGGCTGCACATTTAGATATTGGGGTCTATGCGGATCAAACGGGTCACAAGATTCTAGAATTTGTAAAGCAGGATGACAAGCAAATCTTTTATATTAAAAAGAAATAAAGTGACCCTATGGTGTTTTTGGGGCAGACTAGCTTTTGGCTTGTGAGAGCGTGATGAGTTGCAAGCTAAATTAAAAAGTAACTTTACTAACAAGTGTGTGTGAAATAGAGCAGACCTTTTTGCTAAAGGCCAAGGTAGGCTTCATAGCTTGTTGAATTGTCTTTGCTAAGTTAAGAAAAATATAGCTTGACTGAGTGCTGGAGTAACCTGGAAAATCTTTAAAAAATGGTGGATTATGCTATCCCTTATCCACCCTACAAAATATAACTGATAATAATGACAATATTAAAGCTATCTATAAAACAAAAACTTGCTTTGGTTTTGCTTGCTATGCTCGTTGTTTCTTCTCATTCGGCTATGGCTAATACTGATAAGAAAGCGATGGGTGATGTTCAGAGGGCGCGAGAACAGGCTAAGCAAAAAGGAATGGATCATTCAAAGCATCTTCAGCAACCTGAAGTTGATGAGAGTCAGAAATTTCGCGGTGTTTATTATGGCTATCTTCCATGTAAAGACTGTGCGGGTGTCAAAATGACTCTGTCTTTAAAAAACAAGAAGAATTATCTGTTGGTAACTCAGTATGCACAGGCTTCCAATAGGGAGTTTTATGAGAAGGGTAAGTATGATTGGGATGATAAAACGCGTATAGTTACTTTAGTTTCGCGTAAAGATTCAAGCATAAGAAAGCTCCGAATTAAAAATGAAGGTGCACTTATTGTACTTAGCTCAGATGGAAAGCCTAAGAAAGGCAATCAGGATCAATATTCTTTGCTTAGAAGTGATAAAAATAAATCTCGTGAGCTGCATATTCATTAAAGAGTATAGGCGCGCCAACGCGCGCCTCATGATAGATTTTGGGGTTCCATGTCACAAAAATTGATTCGCCAGGGCGGATGATGGGGGCTACTATAGAATTATTTATTATTCTAGCAAGTTCACCTTATCTATAATTCGTTATTTGATACCCCAATGTCATTTCTAATTCTGTGTCAACATTCTTTACAAAACATGCTTTTAATGATTGTTTTATTATTGGCTTGTTCCATACCTATCTATATTTTAAAGGTTTATTATTTTTGGCATAATATTAGCCGTAATTTTTGTAGTGTTTTAATTTATGATGTAAACAAATAGGTGAAAATGATGCGTGAGAGTCATAAAATGTTGTGGGTTCTAGTATTGAGCGTTTTTTTTCGATCACGGCTCAAGCAGCAACTCTGACAAATAACGATTTTTCTAATAGACTGAATGGATGGAGTGTCAATGGTGATGGTGATAGTGATGTCATAGTAAATTCCTTAGACGAAGCCGTGTTAGGAGATAACAACGCTATTACCAGTGAATTGTATCAAGGGGCTCTTTTGGTTAAGGGAAATACCTATGTTTTGGATTTTGATTTTAGCAATAAACTATCGTCCTTTGTCCCCAGTGATCCATCTGCATTTTTTGATACTTATTTTGCATCGCTTTATTTTATTGATGATATCAACCTGTTTAATCCCTTTGACCCTTTAGATCCGAATAGTTTTGATGACGTTATTTCTTTGTTTGACATGGATGCTTTGAGTTTGTTGAATGTTGTATCTGGGGGTGTGGTGAGTGATAGTTCAAAAGGCACGGATTGGCAACATTTTAGTTTGTCTTTTGTCAATAATTTTAACAATGTAATTCCTTTTTTCGAACTGTGGGATTTCAACTATGTCAATAACGACAGTCAAGTGCTGATGGATAATATTCAGATCAAGGCTCAGCAAGTGCCAGAGCCTTCAGCTTTTGTTTTATTGGCGTTGGGACTACTCCTTTTACAGTGGAGCAAAAAGAAAGAAATGACTGTACTAACAGAAGATATTTAATTTCAATGCATAAGGTTTAAACCTTCGTCTTTCAGGCGAACAGATTTCATCTATGATACTTTACTACTGTGTTGGTATTTAAGGAGGTCAAAGATGGAGTACCGTTATGGCAGTCATACTATTTACAATATAGAGTAATATTTTGTTTGGGTAACAAAATATCGATATAAGGTTTTGACAGGAGAGTTTGGGGTAAGAGTAGGGGATTTGGTCCGCCAGAGTTGTGAGCCTTTGAAATTAGGATTATAAAAGGAGTTGTAAGTAAAGGCCATATACACATTCTGGTGAGTGCTCCTCCGAATTAGGCTCCGAGTGAAATAATGAGGCGGATAAAAGGAAGAACATCGAGTAAGTTATTTGAAGAATTTCCACATGTAAAGAGGCGGTATTGGGGGAAAGAGGCTATTTTGTGCGACAGTGGGGCAAATGACTGAAGAAATGATAAAAGAGTATTTAGCACATCATTTTGAGCCGAAACAAGATAATGCCTTTGAGGTTTGAGCCCAATTAAGACGCATCGTTTAGCGGATGCGTATCCGGACTTTTAGTCCATAGCATTAACCCACCGGCTTTAAGCTGGTGGTTGATTAGTAATGACTGGTTGCATTATGGTGTCAATATGACATAAGGTCAAGATATTGGAGATAGGGAAAGTTCAGTAAACTCCTGCTTTATATCGCATCAAGTAGTCAATATTTCAAATAAAGTACGGAATTATTTCCCGATATTTGCAGAATTTAAGATGTAGTAAATTTGTCACAACGTTAAAGTATTAGCATTGTAGAGTGTAGTAAAATCAAAGTATGTTTAAGTTAGGCGAAAACTACAAGTTATTGATTTTAATGTTATTTTAATGTAGGGGATATGGTTCATAACCCCGAGGTCCCAGGTTCGATCCCCGGTATCGCCACCATTAGTTAATAACTACTTGTTTTTATAGCACTAAGTGAATTTAGGTTCGATGGAACTCCACGATGGACATCCATCTAGGAGTCTAAGTTGCTAAAAGTACCCTCAC
>ENA-ORXI01000761-ORXI01000761.1-sediment-metagenome-genome-assembly--contig:-NODE-761-length-26863-cov-119.704659_pt1 | contig 26863 bp, 18 predicted proteins | sample MGYA00237861_ERZ511468 | MGnify/ENA primary metagenome ERZ511468 (study PRJEB26299, sample SAMN06266213) | sediment metagenome | isolation source: Hudson Canyon methane seep mesocosm | place...
GGGCGTAGCTCAGTTGGTAGAGCCCCGGATTGTGATTCCGGTTGTCGTGGGTTCGAGCCCCATCGTTCACCCCATTATTATCTATATAAACAATAACTTAAGTTTTTTGAAATAATTAGTTATTGCTTTTTACACAAAAATTACACACAATTAAGCCCCATGCAGCACAAATACACTCAAGCTATCGCTTGATTTTCGTGTTTTTGTTGAAAAATCGGTGGCTTGAAATGCTGTAACATTCCAAACCTCCTAATCAAAACTTATCTTAAAAGGAGATCAGTTTATGACTATGTGTGATTTTACACAACGGGGAGGGTGCAATTATGGCCTCCATTAGAAAGCGCGTTGGAAAAAAAGGTACAACCTATTTAGTTCAAATACGTGTTCAAGGTTATGAGCCGGTTCATGGTTCATTCAAAACTAAAAAAGAGGCGACTGAGTTTGCGCGTAAGACCGAGGGTAATATGGATAAATACTCTCATATTACTGGTTCAGTGCTTAAGCAACATACCCTTGCAGACCTCATCGATCAATTCGCAAAAACTTGGACTAAGAAAGATACACAAACGATTCAGCGTATTTATTGGTGGAAGGAGAAGTATGGGCAAATTAAATTAGCGGACTTTAAAATTGAAACTGTTCAATCAGGATTAGGTATTTTAAGAAGTGAAGCGGACAGGGCACCAGCTACAATAAACCGCTATCTTGCTGCAATAAGTTCTGCTTTTGGAAAGGCGGCTAAAGATGGTTGGTTTGGCATTAAAGATAACCCATGTTTGGGTGTTGGCCGAGGTGAAGAAACTAGTCGTTTTGGTACGTCTTTAACTAATGATGAAATCAAACTGTTACTTACTGCTTGCGATAACTCTGTATGCAAAGCATTGCCTGTTCTATTTCGTTTGGCTTTGGCAACGGGCGCACGGAAGGGTGAATTGCTTAAGCTCACATGGAAAGATGTAGATGTGGAACGCCAGCGTTTGTATTTCCGTGACACTAAAAATGGAACTGATCGCATTGTTCCTGTCATCGTTCAAGCTTGGGATGCACTAATGGCTTGGCCTGAGCGTGAAGATTCAGAGCTGGTATTTCCTGGTAAAAACCCAAAGTCAGGTATTAATTTTCAAAAAGCATGGGTTCAGGCTAAAGAAGAAGCTGGCATTAATGATTACCGTTGGCATGATAATAGACATACATGCGCATCTCATTTGGCTGATAACGGTGTATCAGTAATGCAAATTGGGGCTATCTTGGGGCATAAAACTTTGACTATGGTGAATAGGTATTCTCACCGAAATACAGCAGGGATGGAGAATGTAATTAATAAGGGGGTTAAGCTATGAGTTTGTGCCCAGTTTCACTCCTTTTCCTGGAGGGGGAGTTAGATGGATGGAGAGAGGATTATATATATACAGAATTGATGTTCTATCTTAAAAAAATTAACGGCTTTGAAGATCCATGGGCTATTGTAGAGCATCTTGTAAATCAGAAGGTTATTGATAAGGATGTTTTAAATGAAAAAGTGATTGATGAGGATATTGTATATATAAAGGATGTTGATGAGAATATTGATACTTTACTAGGTATGCTGCTGAAAAAAGATGAAAATCACCAGAAAATCTATATAGGTGAAGAGTACTGTTTGTCAGAAAATGAAATAATAGGAAGATCTGGGGAAGCCACTAATTTTTTTGGTATTAGTATTGAGCCGCTCGCTGATTTGGCTAAAATACTTATATCGAAGGAGTATAGTCATTTAAGTTTAAAAGTACCTTCTTCAGTTTATTTCGCAACCTTTGGTGTGCGCTGTATGTCTTTTTTTAAGGACAAAGGTAATGGTATTTATTTAAATGAGGCATTTAAGGCTCTTGGGTATGCTGATCAAGCATATTTGACTGAAACACCAATTGAAGACTTAAAAAAAATAAAAGCAGAACAAAAATTTCGTAGAAGTGACGCAGCAAAAAAAGCACATGAATTCAGGCACGAATCTTGGAAGCCTGTTGTCATGAGGTTATACAATGATACTGATTGGGCTATTGAGCTAAAGAAGGATAACAGACATCAACGTGCTGAATGGATAGCAACGGAACTTCAGAAAATAGTTGATAAGGAAGGGATGTTTCCTGGATATGGGGGTGTTACAGTTAGATGGGTTACTGATTTTTTACGGAAAGAATATCCTTGGCCAGACTCCAAAAAATAGCTAGAAATTCGACTAATATAAGCTAAAGTTGTAATGCGAGAAAGTTTATTTTCCTTACTTGTGGCGTTTAAAAAAAATCTCGTTCACCTACTGCATCCGGCTCAACTGCGCACAAAATCTGCTTGGTTAAGCCTACCTAAAATGGCGCGCCATTAAAAATATTTGTTTTAATGGCTTAGTTGCCACATGTTTTTATGTGGGCTCAACCAAATAAAACCCAAGTATCAGGGCTTTCTTTTGTAATCCCCTAACTGCCGAACTTTAAAAAATTCAATTCTTTTTTACATAAGGCTGTCTTTTTGTGCGCATAGCATAAATGAGTAGGACTATAACTGATAAGCCTTAGCTTTCTTTGACCACTACACTCCAATTGTTAAAGCAGATCAAATGACAGAAGCCTCCCCGTCGCTTTTATGGCTACAATCGTAATCACTAATTACGAAAGCCAATTAGGTATCTCATCAGGGAATCGGTGAAACTACTGAAACAGCGAACAGGTTCCTCGGCTCTATAAAAACTTACAGTAACTTAATGCTCTTGATTGTCAATATCTATAACAGCAGAGTTAGAGTGAATTGTATGTAATCGTTTTTTTTATTTTTTTTGACAAAAGCTCTAATGTTTCATGGGGTACTGTTTATCTACCAGATAAACAGTACATGTGCAAATTTTATGTTTGCACATGTGTATCAATATTGGGAAACAATGTCTTAGAATATGTTTCTTTTGATTTATTGGAGTTTCACATGAACGATATTGAGCAGCCCTCACCACCACAAAATACTGAGTTAACATTCCCTTGGCTTACCATTCCGTCTTTAGTTGAATTCACCAATGAAGAAGTAACCGAAAATCAAATTAGATGGTGGTTACGTTCAAAAAGTACTAATGGGCTAGATAAATGTACCCGAATCATTGGCCGTAAGATTTATATCAATAAAAATGGTTTTATGGATTGGTTTGCTCAGGGTGTGACGGCCTAACAGGAAACTTATAATATTTTCCAGAGGATAACAACCTCCATCTGGAATGTAATAACTTTTTTTGTTGGCTGTAATGGTTTTTCTAAAGTAGAACGCTGAAATTTTACAGCGTACCTGTTTATTAAGGTCTGATCATCAATAAATTTTATTACATAGATTTACCGGTCAGCTGATCTCTAACCCTCATGTGGGTGAAGGGCCAAAGGGTTGTAGGCGCAAGGATGAGTGAAGACGCAGAGAAATCATGAGAGCTTTTTCTCTAGGAAGACCCTAGGGGCTAAATTCTTAAGCCTGATAATCAGGTAGGGAAGATTTATTATGTCGACACGACAAGAAACGGTTAAAAAATTAACACAAAGTAATGCGGAAGTAAGTGCACCGGCTGTATTGGAAGAATCATTTGATGATAGTGACAATTACGTAGCGGAGCTTAATGCAGCGAAACTTCCTATTTGTCATGCTCAATATACAGGGGGGAAACCAGTCATTAAGAAACTGTCTTGGAATGAAGAAAAACAGCAGCTTAACCCTGCCGAACAACATGCTAGCGTTATCGACAAGACCATCCAAAATATCGAGGACACATTATATGATCTTCGTGATAAATTTATGGATACCAAAAATTCTGACTATTGCCTTTCTAATGGCACGGCTCATAATACTGAAGAGTACTCTTTAGAGAAAGGCATTGATCGAAAACTACGCATAGGTGAGCGAGTAAAAGTAAAATCTAAGCGTTCCATTGAAAATTATGACTCTAAATATATAGCACGCACCAAAGATTTGATTAAATATACTTCAGAGCCAGCTTTCATGCTGTTTGATATAGATTGTCTGGTTGAGTCTTTAGAAGAAGTCCTGGAAAAGCTAATTGATATTGACCCACAACTAAGAAATTGTGCAAAGTTGATAGTACATTCGTCTAGTTCTATGTTGACATGCGGTGATACTCAACTTAAAGGTCCTCGATTCCATATATATGTCGTTATAAATTTAGGCTTAGATGTACAGAGCTATAAAGAAAACTTCATTCACCAAAGCTGGCGCAAAGGTTATGGCTATATAAAGGTTAGCTCAAGCGGATCACTTCTTTTGCGCAGTTTCGTTGATGAAAGTGTATTTGACGGTGAAAGAATCAACTACGAGATGCCTCCTATCCTTGACGAACATTTGGCAAGAGATGTTCCTGAGCCTCAAGTTATAGACGGAACTTGGGTAACTTTGGCTAATTGTGAAACCGTTAGTGATGAGGGGGAAAAGACTGTTGCAAAGTTAATTGAGGCGGCGAAGACGGCCCCTGAAGTAATTAAAGAATCCCGCGAAAAAAGGAACAATTATGTTGAAAAGGAAGTTAGCAAGGTTCACAAAAAAACTAACTTACCTAAAGCAGAAGCTAAACAAGTTGTTTTGCGGGCTCTTAATAATGCTGAACTTGAATCTGGATTTCTGATTACTCTTTATTGTGGAAGGGTAGTTCCAGTTGAAGACATTATAAACAACCCTGAACAATATGTTGAAGAGAACTGCTTAGATCCTATTGAGCCCGGTTACGACGGTGGCCGAGCCGTTGGACATATCTTTGTAAATAAAGATGACAGTATTGTTATTCATAGCTTTGCTAGAGGAGGTCGATCTTTTACTCTAAAGCGTGGCAGAGTATCTGAAAAAGCGCACCAATCATGGGTAAAAGATAAATATGATACTAGGGAGTTAGATGCATCATCGCTTATAGGCATGTGCGTTGATCGAGCCGTTACATATTCTATGACAATACCTGAAACTGAATTCATGCTCTCTGAATGTGTGGAGACTTTAGGTATTAAATCTAAAAAAACAGAGTATAAAAAGTCAATTCATGAGCGTGTGAAGAACCAACGAGATATGGACGCTTGGGAAAGGCGTGAGTCTGGTCGAGCTGAGTTATTAACTGCATTTGAGGACAGCACCTTTAAATCTGCAGGCTTGCTAGATAAAATTGATACACATTTATTTCCTGATATTGAAGTGAAGAAAATTGGGGGGGTTACTGTCCTTATGACGGGTGAGAATCTTGATCATTTATTAAAATCTTATGGAATAAAATACAAAAATGATGGCATTGCAAAGTTAGTGACAGTGACATTTCCTAATGAGGATGAATTGGATTCTATTCGTGGCAATGATGGTAATTCAGCTACGAGTAAAATTTCTATATTGAAATCTATTTGTTGTCGCAATAACACTAATGATGACTTGATTGGTAGAATGCCAGCTTTAGAAGCCAAATATTATTCCAACCCTATCCAAGAATATGTGGATGAATTGCCCCTTTGGGATGAAAAAACTGATTATCTCAGGCTAATCGTGGAAGAGTACATGGGTATTCATCCTGATTACACGCTATTTGCATCTTGTGCAGTACCCGTTTGGTTTATCCAAGGTGTTGCAGCTGCAAATGCTGGCAAACTTGCAAAAGAACTCTTCGAGCGTGATCCGCTCCGCTATCTAAAAGAACCTCTTCCAAAATATGAAGGCGTTTTAGTATTGCAAGGTGGGCAAGGGTCGTCTAAGACTGATTTTTTAACGAGTTTGCTGCCTAGGAAATTACGGCGCTATATTAAAACAGGAGTGACTTTAGATGTAACTGATACAGACTCGGTTAAGCAAGCAGTTTCCAGCTTTATAGTTGAACTAGGTGAACTAGATGCAACTTTTAGAGCGGGTGATATGGCTAGAACTAAAAGTTTTTTATCTAAAATGTATGATGAGATCAGACTGCCCTATGCTGCGTCCGAAAATAATTACCCAAGGCAGACAATTTATTGTGGATCAGTGAATGACGAAGATTTTTTGGTTGATTCAACGGGCAATCGCCGATTTTTCACACTTAAAGTTGGCCAGCTTAAAATGGTTCCTGAACATATCATCGACGGTGCTTGGGCTCAGGCCAATTACTTATATAAAAGTGGTTCTATTTGGTGGCTAGATAAAGATCAGGAGAAGATTCAAGAGGCATTAAATAATCGGCATGCTATGCGTAATGATTATAGCGATTCAATTGAATATTATTTTAAGCCTGGTAAAGCACATAATGACGATTCACTCTTTGTTTGTTTAAAAGTCTTGCAGGAAATTGCCTGCAGAGGAAATGTTAATGCTAAGCGTTTTGGTGTAGCGCTGAAAGCTGCTGGGTTTGATACGGTGGCTAACCCTACAACCTGCGTACTATCAGGTGAGTCACTTAGAGGTCGTCATGTAAGGCTTACAGAGGCGGGTAAAGAGCGTGTTCGGCGGATGGTGAATGACCATGTGCTTGATCGCCCAAGGGCCCTGACGGTTCTCCAAGAACTAAATAAGCCTTGTGAAAGCGTACTTGATGATAATGTGATTGAGATGTTTGGAAACGATGCCTAGTTAGACTTCTAATATGATTGAAATGGACTTCAGTTGTTCTAGGTTATTTATGCTTGTGTCTCTACTGTCTCTACTTGTTATTTTTTACAGTAGACGCATAAGTATTTGATATTTAGTTGTTTATTTACTATATCTACGGTTTCTACTTAATCTACTATAATTTTAAAGACTTTTTATATTTTTTAATATTTTTAATATTTTTTATTTTATATATTGTTTCAAATCTTTACCGTAGATTTAGTTTACCGTAGGTTGTGTCGTAAGTAATTGATTTTTAATGTTATTAAGAAATTAATCAACTACGGCAACTACGCTAACAATCATTTAAAAAATGAGGCAAAATAGTAACACGCCACACCATTAGTTAATTTCCTTTAATTATCCTTTTGATATATAATTAATCATTGTAAATCAAAAGGATATAATGTTATGAGTGTCATGGATTGTGCAAAAAAACATCCTAATCACTCTAACGACTGGGAGGACGAAAATCGCTTTATTCTCAGAACTATTGGTAATCCTCAAAATCCAGATCCCACGAAGTATGCAGAACATATACTTAAAGAGGGGCTGATCTTCACTCCTAGACCAAATGACGACGCCTTCAACCATAAGGTCCAACAAGTTATTGACGCCCACCAATATAAGCAACAAACAATAACCAGACTACTAAAAGAGGACGAGGACTACGCTCTCATAGCACTTCCACTAGAAGAAGCGACTGATTACCTGGAATTAAGAAAACAAACATTATGCTATTTCAATCTAAGTGAGGAATCGGTACCAAAAAAAATGACGTTAATAGAGAGTTGTATAGCTCTCACGAGGCTAACTTATCAACGTAGAAAACAAATGCGTTTATTCACCGCGCCAGATAAGTCGCTGGGTACTTTAAATAAAGAAATAGCATCGGTGACAAGGCAGATAAGGAATTTAATGATATGAGAATTATTACTGAACGTTTAGATGGATATATCTCATCTATAGCGGAACACAAAGATGTATTAACGACCAGTCAATTAGTTACATTAAAAGAACTGTTAGGAAATGATGAGAATCAAGAACCTATACTTGTTGAGTTTGAAGAGTTCGAGCCGACAGAATTAGACAGCCTCTACACACTCGTTAAAACGTTACAGAGGAAAGTCATAACCAACGACAGCAATCTTTTAGCCAATGCCACCACAAGAGACCTTAGCTCCCTAATTGGAGGTATTACAAGCCTGCTGAGGGCCTTTTCAGCTCAACAACAAAAGGTTGATGAGGCAAAAGAAATGGGTGATCTTAAGCAGGCGGTTTTGGAGGCAATAATGCCACTACCAGAAGATGTTCGACAAAGATTTTTTAACTCATTAGATGCACAAGCATAAACAACTGGATAAATTACTATGAAATCAAAACAATCATTAGAAAAACTGAATGAAATTATGAAGCATAGCGCTCCTGATAACCAGGGTATGTTTTATCGTAATTCATTTGCTACAGTGTGTTACTTTTCCACCATCGGCGAACATAGAGCAGCAGAAAAATTTTTGCTGAGCTTATTTGATCAGCTGGGTTGGGATAAACGAAAAACTTACTTTTTGGATATAAAAATGTCAATGAATGAGTTTGCCAAGCAATATGCATCAGAAATAAATGCTAATTTGGAAGTTAATACTTTGTTTACATAGGTTTTGTAATTACAAAGAATTTCCTAAAGGGATGATCTGATTTTCAACAAAGTATAGCTTAGTTTATTGTTCGGATTTCAGAGTCCAGTATAGTTTTGTTGCGGTGCGAAGGAAACAACTTAAAGAGCAAAGCCGTCAACTCGATCTGCTGAAAACCTTCGAATGTGACTATGATTATCGCTGATATTTCACGACAGTACCTCTTACGCCTTGGCAAACTAAAAAAAGATACGGTCAACACGTAACGAGGGAAACATGAACAGCTGAATTTCTGGCTACCCCGCCTTATTTCATTGCGCTGTACTGGCTTACAATACGCTGCGCTGAATGGTCATCAGGAGTGGTATTAACCGTCCCGAAAGTATTTGTAGTATAAAATATGCTCTAGTTGTTAATAGCTAAGCATATTGACTGCAAGAACTTATGGGATGATTGGGCTGAAGTCGGTTCAGGATCGTGACTCTATAGACAAACAAAAACACCAAAATCAAAGGATTGTTATTAGCCTTCGTTCGGGAGTGAGGGACAGCCTTGACTCATTGTCAGAAAATTATTGTTTTTTTCATAAGTGCTTTTCATTATTCCTATAGCATGATAATTGCCTAATTTCGATGCTGCTCGAATAGATGTGCCTAGTTTGCGAATAGGAGTATTTTAAAGCATTAGAAAAACTAGCGAACTTCATTCAAAATTAAGTTAATATTGATTGAGTACCATCCTTCCATGTTGAATGTTATGTAATTAAAGGAATATTATGACCAATACAGCTCAAACTCATCGTGATAGTGTAAACGCAATTTTGAATGGCGATAAGCTACATGGACACCAGGTTGAAGCAGCAAGAAAAACTTTCGAAGCATTTAACCAAGATACCCGAGCAGTTGTAATGGCTGCAGAAATGCAAGCGGGAAAATCAGGTGTCGCTCTTGCACTCTGCTGTCATCAACGGTTAAGTCTATCTGATGAAGAGATAACTAGTAGAAAGAGACTCCGAGATACGCTTTACTTGGTAACTATGCCGGATATAGCATTACTGGAACAAGCTCAAAATGATCTTGTTGATGCGAAAAATGCTGTCGTCAGTAACTTTATTCGATTTGAAAGAGATTTGGAAAATGATTTCAAAGGCAACCCTCCGAGACTAATTATCATCGATGAGTGCCATTACGGATCCAATGTGGCAGCAATTCGCTACAACAAAATTTTCGATTACCTTGAGGAAAATAACACCTGCAAAGTCGTATTCATTTCAGCAACCCCTTTTGGCGCATTATACGCAGCCGAAACAGCCTACGATTTAGCTAAAGAAATCGAAGAAGAAGCTCTTGCTAGTGAAGATTCTAAAACAGCTGAGGAAGCTAGAGCTATTGCACAAACAGCGGATAGAAGTTCGATTTTAAGGCGTAGCTTTGGCACCAAACTCGTATTTCATCGAACTAGTGATGAATATTATGGTGTGAGAGAAATGATAAAGGCTGGAAACGTTAACCCTCTCGAATCGGATAATAAAAGCTTCTTGGTTCAATCTCAAATGAGAAATAAATTTCTCGACCATTTCCGTAATCATGAGGGCGCAGGATGGGCTTTGGTACGTGTTCCTGCAGGTACTGCAATGGATGCGAAAACGTTATTACTCAGTCAAGGTTTTATTGAAGAGAATATCTTTATTATTGGACAATCATTAACTGGCGTTCCTGAAGATGAACAAACCACTATTGAAAGATTAAAAAGAGAGTTTAGTGATGCTTTCGATTTTGGTGAAAAATTTATTGCTATTACCGTTGCAGGTTGCCGGGCGGGAATTAATTTTGGTAGCCTTATGAAAGACAACTTAATTTCTACTTGGGACAGCACAGTTGCTAGTGTTGCTGCAGTAGTACAAGCAAACATTGGTAGAGCTTGTGGTTATCATGGAAATCAAACTGCTATTCATTTTACTAATATGGATGCGGCTGAGGCTTACGGTGCTTCACTTGATTATCTTGAGAAAACCACCAACGCTAATTCGGCATCAGACTTTGAAGGTTTGCGTGAATTTTTTGAAGAGCTCTGTTACGAATACAACGTACAAGGTCTTGATGTTGGACTTACAGTAAAACAAAAAAAACGACGACCTATTGGTGATGTCGAAACTTATTTCACAGACAGTTATGCCGTGGTACCAGGTAAATTATTCGAAGAAAGCTATGACTTTACTCAACACACTAGTGACAAACATTTTCTGCAATCTATCGAGATCATTCGCGAAGAATACCTAAAAGACTATGGACCAAAAGTAAAAGGCCACCGAGCCATGCGCGGAAAAAAGAAAAACTGGATAAAAGCACAGTGGGTTAACGGTGATACCTATGACAACAAAGAAAAAGCGAGAAAAATTGGCACTATGAAAGAGCGCACCTTGCTTTTTACACAAGAATTGGATAAAGGAAATGAAGTTGAATATAACCAAATAGTAATGCCTGGCAGTGGTGAATTATCTGAAAACAAAATGCTCACAACGACTATTTTTAGTATTTATAATATGTCGCGACGCGATAACATTGATAAAACAGTAATGAGCCAATCCGAAGTTAACGAAATGTGCGACCATTTTAATATAGAACACGACGACACATTGATAGTGCTTTTTAAACGAGGTCTTTATGACGACGATCTAACCAGTATGAAAAGACAAGCTAACTTAGGTCCTGAAAGAACTGGAACCGTCAATGATGAAAGTATGTTCTCAGGCATCCCCGATGTTATTTTTGAACCTGAAACTACCCCGTATAATGATAAGATCAATGCTTCTGCCTGACTTTAAACGAGCAAAAATTCTATATGACAAATTCAGCGTCAGCGCATAGAAATAAGATCAACCAGGTGTTGAACCTGCAGACTTTCGAGCACCAAAGGTCTGCAGCAAACAAAGCCTTTGACGCGCTCTCAAAAACAAGTCGTGCTGTGGTTATCGCGGCGGAAATGCAATCGGGAAAATCAGGTATTGCCCTTGCATTGGCTTGTATGCAACGAAACAGCCTTGATGATGATGCTATTTGTGAACGCGGGCAATTAAAAGACACACTCTATTTAGTGACTATGTCTGATATCGCTTTACAAGATCAAGCGAAGACAGATTTGGCTCATTGTCCTAATGTTGTTGTCAGTAATTTTTCAAACTTCAAAAAAGCACTTAACATCGATTTTAAGCGACAACCACCAAAACTAATCATCATCGATGAGTGTCATTACGGTTCAACAACTGAAGCTATCCGCTACAGTCGTATTTTTGATTATCTTGAATCGGATAACACAGGCTGCAAAGTAGCCTTTATTTCGGCTACACCTTTTGGCGCACTTTACGCCGCAGGTTCAGATTCTATTTTACGACATAACTTCCATACCAAACTCGTCTTTCACAAAACTAGCGATGAGTATCATGGCATTCGTCAAATGCATCGCAATCAACAAATCATCAAACTCGATTCAGAACAGCGAGATTTTTGCGATGACTCAATTATGCGAAGGCGTTTTATCAATCAATTTAAGGAGCACACTAGTTCTGGTTGGTCATTAGTACGGGTACCAAACAACTCAGCCCAAAAAGCAAAGAAAATACTGATTAAACAAGGGATTAAGGAAGAACAAATTTATATCCTGGGTCAAAAATTGATCGATGTGGCCGACGAGGATTTGACATCTTTTGATGACTTTAAACGCGAGTTTGAAACCGCCCAATTATTTGATGAGAAGATCATTGCCATCACTGTAGCCGGATTTAGAGCGGGCATTAATTTTGGCCAAGTCATGAAAGAAACTCTTATTGCAACTTGGGATAGTACTATCGCCAATATCGCTGCGGTGGTTCAAGCCAATATTGGTCGTGCTTGTGGTTATCACAATAATTTACATGCCAAGCATTATACCAATTTAGATGCCATCGGCGCTTACAGCGCGTTATTAGATTATTTAGAAAATGATATTGGATCCAAGGGCAACGCAGACGAGACAAATTTTGAAGGTCTTCACCAACTATTTGAAGACATCTGTGAAAAATATGAAGTCAATGGTTTCGATCGTGGCACTTTAGTTGCGCCCGAAAAAGAAATTCAAATAAGTCGTAAAAAAGATGACTCTAAAACCTATATGACATCGACTTATCTCGCTGTTCCAGCAAAGCTTGAGGAAGAGGATCCTGACTTCACTCTCTTTACCCAAAATGAAGACTTTTTAAACGCGATTAAACTGATACGAAATGAATTGTTGAAAGAGGGAGGTCCGATACGAAAAACCGGCCGCGCCCTCCGTGGCGACCATCAAAACTGGATCAAGGCACAATGGGTTAATGGCGTGACCTATGATGACTTCAGCCAAAGTTGCGCTAAACAAAAAACGCTACAATTTATTCAGTCGATAAATAATAATGAGGCTATCGAATTTAATACTATTGTTAATCCAGGTGGTGGCGAAAGAACCGAAGACAAAACGGTGATGGCTAGTATTTTCAGTGTCCATAATTTATCAAAACAAACGGACGCCTATAAACGCGCCATGGATGAAGACGACGTATTTGAAATGTGCGATTTACTCAAAGTCGAGTATGACAGTTCACTTATTGTGCTTTTCCATAGAGGAAGTTTTTCACAAGATCTCACCGATACTAAACCAAAGTTTGACCCCGACATAAAACAATCCAGGATTAGAGACCACTCAATATTTAGATAGCGCGAATATTCAACACAGGTGTTAAACACTCCTGCAAGCTAAGACCACCGTGGTTGTAATAGTCACCAGCAACATACCCTGCAATACCGGGTGCCATGGCAACTGAAACATTCGGATTCCAATGCCAAGGTACTTTTAACTCGGCGGTATCAATATTGTCTTTTAAAATTGCACAACGAGCCAATCGCTTTTTTACTATGTTTTTTGAAATACTGGCTTCTGCTAATTGGTTAGGCACCCACAACCAACCATGATCGGTAACAATTCTAATATGTTGCCACCCAGCCTTTAACAAACCATCAATTCTGGCAGCAACATCTTCCAAGACCGCATCAATATTTAGCGGCATTTTCCGTTGCTGCTTATGTCCCATATTATCCAAATCGCCCGTTTGTACCCAGGCAGAACCCAAAGGTTCACCCGTTTCCAAACCATCCAAGTACTGCCAGCTTTTTTCATCCAATATTTTCTTAAAATGATAAGAGCTAAACTCAGAACCAGAAGCAGTGATCATCGGGGTGAAATTATCATTTTCTTGTGAACCAGAAAGCAATTCAGCTACCGGCGTTACTGCTGCTTTTGCAGTAGCCGTTAAAGATGGAAGCGCACACCAATTTGTTTTCAAATCGGTGCTAACTGAAAGTTTGTTTAATTTTTGTTGTAATGCTTTAGCGGTATCAAATCGTAAACCATCAACAAAGAAAACCACTTGGCTAGTCACATGATACTGAGCATTAGATTCTTGAACCTTACCGTTATTTTTTGAATTACCAGGGTAACCTTCAGCTCTCACTAGGTTTTGAAAGTTTAAGGTGACTTGCTCTAACCAAGGCGTATAAATAACGGCTAAAATATCAGCTACAACTTGTTGCTGATTAATATCTTTTGCGACAGCCATTGATTTAATTGCCGCCGCATCTGCTTGCCAGAAACGAGATTTATAAGTATCTGCCATCACTTCAACAGAAGGGCCTGTAAAAGCAATTTCAGTATGTTCAACGACCAAAGTTAATTGCTCTAAAATTGTTAACCAAGGTGTTAAGTTCAAGCTATGCCATAACCAAGATTTTCTTTCTTTATGGATTTTAAGCAAGCAGACTATTTGTTGCTTGATATGACTAATTTCCTGGTCATGTAAACTGGCTAAAGTAGCAGCTAACTTATTTTCAGCATCGGTGTTTTCCGACAAGTAATGGCTGCGATGATATAAAAGGCCATCGGGTTGAATTGGTTTTAAGCTGTTGATAAGTTTTGGTAAGTTATGCGCGGTATCTTTAAATCGCTGCCAGACAACTTCCCATTGACCATCCGCTTCACATAAATTCGTCAAGACTGATGCACTATTATCTTTGTCCGGATTAAAACCATAAATATCAATACAAGCTTGCGTAAAAACATTCCACTTACTGCCTTTCCATTGCGCTTCTTTATCTTGAGGGTTGTTTAACCAACCTAAAATATCCTTAGCTGGATCATTCATCACAATATTAATAAAGTCTTGTGCTTCAAGCTTTCTGCCAATTAAGGACTCATCCACCGACTCTAATAAATCAGGCAAAACCTTTAAAATAGCATCTTGAGTTTTCTTGTCTTTAGCAACATCTAACTCTAAACCAACACGAGGGTTTGTTAAAAATGAAGCAACAGACCAATCTCTACCTGTCGTGTTATACGCCCACCAGCAACCTCTGTACTGTAATTCTGCTAAAGGTCTCAAATAATCTGGGCACTGTTCAATGGCTCGTAAATCTTTACGGCCAATCTTTGGTAAATAAATAATCGGTGTTTTATCTTTTGGTAGGTCGCACTCTTCTAAAACGCCAGCAATAGCACATTTTATCCAAATAGCCGGGCCTGTTCTTTCTTCTGGCTTATATTCACCTAACTCAAGTAATTCAGGTAAGTATTGTTTAATAGAAGGTATAGCTGATTGCCACTGACATTCAATATCAGTCCATAAAATCGCAGCCGGTTTTATTTGTACAGCTGAATTATAATTAGCTGAATCTCGTAATTGTTTAACTAAGTAATCAATTAATTGCATTTAAATATTTTCTCCTGCTATTAATTCGATCTTGCTAAGCCATTGATCAAAGAGGTAACAATTTTCTCTCATATCACTAAGTCCAACTTCAAGAGCTGCTAATATACCCATTAAAGGTTTTTCATAACCAGGAATAACACTAGTGATTCGCTTGCTAGGTGCTGTTTGGGGACTGTCATTTATATGTTCGGGGGTATCGAAGGAATTAGATATGTGCTTAAAATGTTCAATCAAATCTGGCTTATCCATTCCTAACGCCATTTTCTCAGGATCACTAAATAATAACCCTTCAAACTCATACATTTGAATAAAAGGAATAAATCGGCGCATAGCGTCTGCACCTAATTTTTCGGTTAATCTAACAACGAGTGCATCGCTTACCTTGCTCGATTTTTGTAAAATTGTTTCATTAGCTACGACATCTCGCTTACCAGGAAATGATTCTGGCAAGCCATAAAAATCAAAGAAAGTTGTACAATAACAGCTGGTATCGTCTAACAGTCTATTTTTTATTTCTGGTAATAAACGTTCAAATTTAAAGTTACCGCCTTTATGACCAGGTTTACCAATTAAGGCAGGTAATAATAAAATACCATGAGCAAAAAATGGCTCTACTAAAAGTTCTTTAACAAAAGATTCTTCTGTTTGTCCTTCACAAATTACATGGATTCTGATCATTTAGAAGGTCTCCCACCTAAAATATTTTTCTCCCAAAGCTCTCCAACAGAATAATCTTCAAGCCATGTTTCAAAGTCTTCCTGTTTTAATCTTTTGAATACTGACTCTCCTTTCTCGCGTTCAACAATGATTAAATCATCAAGTTCGAATTCGTTTAATAAAGGGACTGACTGAGTTGAAATAATCACTTGCATTCGTAGTGATGCAGATCTTAATAACGCCCCCAATAATGTAATGGCATAGGGATGAAGACCCAATTCAGGTTCATCAATAATAATAGTTGAAGGGGGAGAGGGCTGTAATAATGCGGTAACCAAACAGATAAAACGAATAGAACCATCAGATAATTGACTAGGCCAGAGTGCATAGTCACTATCTGCTTGTTTCCATAACAATCTAATTTGCTCTTCACCCGAGTTTAACTGAGTGGGGTTTAATACAAAATCATCAAAAAAGGGCACAGCTAAGCGCACAGTTTTTCGTATTTGATTGTAAACATCAGAATGATTTGTTGATAACTGATGTAAATAGGCGGCTAAATTAGAGGCATCTGCCCTTAAATAAGCATTATCATGCAACGAACAAAGTCGCTTCATTGCAGCGGTATCACTGGTATCATGAAAATGGAATACTTTCCAACTAGCGATTGCTGAATAGCAAAATTGAGCAATCTTAGCTGATGTACCAGCTTTAATTTCAGCTTTTAAGTTAGATTCATTGTGACCATTACCTAAGCTAGGTTCAGTTACACCATAATAAGGACCGTCAAAATAAAGATTTTCCATCTTAAAGGTAAATGCAGAATCTACGGTCGGTGCTAATTCAGCGGCATAACCATTACTCCCAAAGCGAATGGCAAAAAGTAACTCTGATGTTTCTTTTATACCATAACTTAAGATTCTATCCGCGCCCCCTTGCTTGCTTGTCCATAGTTGCAAACGTCCTTCAACAAGTTCATGTAGCATTTTAAAGTAAGCAACAAAATTACTTTTTCCGACTCCATTCGCGCCAATTAAAATATTGAGTTTACCTAGTTCAAATTTTTCTAATGAACGAATAGATTTGTAACCTTTTATGGTCACCCAATCAATTTTGCTCATTGCGTTCCTCTCTTGCTTGTTTTTTACCGGCTAACGATAAATGGTGATCGTTGATGCGATCACCTTGCTTACCACCGTATTCTAGGCCTAAATTATACCAGGGAGCAGAGGCGACATCGGTACCACGGTCTTTTTTCCAATGGATGTTTGGTTTAAAGCGAAGTACACCTGCTTCTTTTTTACCAACATCTTTGGCTTGCATGAATGGGCGGATGTTTAAGCGCACTCCATCGTTTAAGTCTGGGTTCCAACCTATTGGTTGTTCTGCTAAGGACTTCCAACGGACAAAGATATCTAAGCCCTTACGTTCAGATGCAGGGCCGTCATTACTTTCACCCACAAGAATCGCTTCTAATGATTCTTTTAAATTACGGGCGGCGGATAAGCGTAGTTCTGCACCTTCAACGCCATCTTTTTCAAGTTGTATTTGGGTACTGATCCAATCATCAAGGTAGGTATAAATTAATCGCTCTAAACCTTTGTAATCTAGCAGGTGGTAATTAACTAAGGCCGAGAAGCCGTCAGCCAAACCATCCCATATTTGCCAAATAAATGGACGATGTTGGAATAATTTACAATGTTGTTCAAAGAATTTATCGCGTAGCCAAGTGGTTAGATTATTGGCTTTTACTGATTTGAGTAGATTGTTTAATACAGTTGCTGACCACTCTTCACCGTAAGCGGCATGTAATATCGCTTCTAGTCTATCATCAGCTGGTTTTTCACCACGAATAGCAGGAATACAGACAATACCATCATCATCAACCAAATCATCAAAGTCTTTGCATTTAGCTATCACTTCACGCATCTCTGGTGCCAGTTCCATCTCTACATCAAGTTCTGCTGGCCAGCGATACCCTAATAAGCGAGCTATGGCGACTTGCAATACGGTTTCGTCTTGACGTAATTCAGCAATAGTAGTTGTTTTAGTGTCTTCATTCCAGGTGACCGATTTGCAAGGGTGGCCATGGAAGATCCATTGGGTTAAATCATTTGTAAATGGTTTAGGTATTCCATTTGGATATTGGACTATAGATAAAGAAGACCATTTTATGTTATCTAGTGGTACTTTAACCAAAGTACCACTAGTTACATTCATTTTTTGATCAAGCTTTCTAACATTGATGTTATATCGGTCATTCAATACATAAGATAGTATTTTACAAGTGTCTTCGCTATTGCCAGGAATTATTGCCGCGCAATTATTATCAAATGCATAACCATCATATATAGTAGAGGGTAGTTTCCCCATTAGTCCAACTAAAACCCCTTTTTTCCCACAAAACCTAGACCAAACCTTCCAAATTCCACTTGTATAATTTTCTAATCGTTTCTTTTCATCCATTAAGTGTTTTAGCTGTCCATCTCCTTTTTCCCAAAGCAAAAGCTGATTTCTTCCCGAAAAAATATCTTGTTTTTCTGGAGGTCTCTGACAATATATATAGTTATCTCTATCAATTACTCCTTTTTCCCAATAAGAAGACATGAACCTTGGCGAGTCAAAAGATGATACACCACCTCCACTTTCGGCAATTTCCTCTAATAAGTCAAAGTCTTCAACGTCTTCCAATATAACCCTATGATCAGGGTTTTTCAGTTGAATTAATTGGTTATGGGTGATAACCTCGTTATCTTTAATTCCATTGATTTTAGAAACGACCGACTTAGTTAAGCTGACATCTAGACATGAAAAATTGTGAAGGTTATCAAACTTAACGGCTGCCATACTTATTAAAACGGCTTTGACTACTTCTCCAGAGATAGAGTCAAATGCTCCAGGTCCTAATCTAGATAAAATATCCCATCTAAATTTTGGAAGTAGGTCTAATCTAAAACGACTATAACTTTCTAGAAACAACCAATTTTGCGGTAGAACATAAGAAGCCGTTGCCCCGTGAGCAAGTAAGCTATTAAATCGGCTTACAAAAACTGTAGCTAATTCACTTTTTGCTTCATCAAAATTTATTTCACAAAAATTTCTCAAGTAAGTCGATTGTTTACCTCTTACCAAATATGGAGGGTTAGTTACTATCCATTGGAATTCACCTGCTAATATTCCTGCGGCCTTAGATAGCCCTTGTGCAACTGTTTTTAACTCAAACGAAGTATCTGATTTTTCATCTATAGCTTTTAGCAATATATTCCAAGGTTCATTTTGACCTTTTTTCAATTTACTATTCGGATCTATCAAACTTCCTAGCGTTGGCGCATTTTCAAAAGTTTGTTGCATCCATTTAATCGCGTCTTGCAGTTCTTCATCATCTTTCGCTAGACCTTTCCATTCTTTTTGCGCTTCATTAATTGACATACCCGAACAGGCTAATTGCAATTCAGGTAATTGGCGATAACCACCTGCTCCAGGGTAACGCCAAGCCTCCAATGCTAACGCAAATGCGGCAAGCTCAACACAGCGTTGATCAAGCTCTAGGCCATGGATATTTTCCGCTATGACCTTATCAATCGCTTGTTTAGCGGTTAACGCTTCAAGCTGCATGCGCATTGGCACCAACATTAAAAATTTAGCCACTAAGAAATGCCCCGAACCACAACAAGGGTCAAGTGTTTTTAATTCACTTAAGTGCTCAGGCCATTTGTCAAAATCACCCGCAGCATTAGACCAACTCTTTGACTCTTCGTCCTGAACAAACCTCAGGTACTCTAAAGGTACACCAGGAATAGCCGCGAGTTCTCGCAGCTCTTGCTCACTGGTAGCGGTTTGTAAATCATCTGCTGTTAAACGGCGTTTTGCCCACCAAGCGCCAAGGGCATTATCGAGTAAAAAGCTCACCATATAAGGTTCGGTAAATAACTGGGTGACGGGGCTTAGCTCTTTCGCACCAATTTTTACGCCAGATTCGTTAACTTGTTTTTTCTTTTTGTTTTGCCAAAACTGATAACACCAACCTAAGGAGTCTGATGCTTGAAAGGTCTCCGGCTTTAAATCAGCGATAAGTTCTTCTAAAGCATTAACGTGGTTAATCGACAGCTTTACTTCAAATACTGGCGAGTCAGCACGGAAAATTTGCGGTAACATTTTTTCAGCCAAACGACCTGCTAACTCCCAGCCATCTTTGCAATCAGCTTCACCTTCTGCCAGTTCAGAACACTCATCAAGCGTTACGGGTGTGCCTGGCTCGTACATCAACAAATCACTTTGCTCTAAAAAGCGAGAAAACAGCATACGATGCCAATGCTCGTAAGCCATTTCATTAATGAGTAACTCAGTTTCTTGGTCATTGGCTTTTACTAGCGTAGTCGTTTCTTTATGTAAAACATCACCTAACTGTCGACCATGGGCACGTAAACGCGTTCTCAATTTACGCTCAGTTTCAGATAAATAACCTGGTGCATTACCCTCGCTAACACCTAAGCGGGTTAGCGCTTCTGTTACTGCAACTTCAACAATTTCACGCGCTTTAACGACCGTGTCTTCAAGTTTTTTGCGTAATGTTTTTTCTAATGCTGTTCTCATGTTTCTTTTTACCCTTGAAAATTAGCTAACTACGATTGGGCCATTAGCCATTTCTGTGCGTATTTGAGTTTCAATATCTTTTAACCAAACCTGCAACTGTTCTTCTGTTTCAATAAGTGGCTTATTTACGCGGCAATAACGTACTTTTGGTTGAAGCTCGTTTATTGCTTCTTTTAATGCTGCATCAAAACGACCTGGAAGCGATGAAATACGATCACTCCATTGTTCAAAACTTGTTTCTTCAAATGCATCATAAACAGCAGCACCTGAGGATAAGTCGATATTGGGTACATTTATAAGATTACGTTTTGCTAAAAACTCTTGTTGTTTTGCGTGATCAAGTTGTGACCAGTTTGAGTCATCAGCTAAATCACGTTGGCAAACATTAAACTCTTGCTCATATTCAGCTAACTTTGCCGTAATAGCGTCACGTAATGCCGTTGCCGCTTGTTGTAGAAGTGGTTCAATAGGATTTGGTTCAACTAACAAACTACGGTTTTGAATAATCGATTGGCTTTGCTGTTCAAGGCTTGCATGTACTGCTAAGTCTTTACAATAACGCATTGCTTCTTTTAGCTCATGCCACTGAGTATTTCTTGATTTAGCTAGGTCTTCCTGGTTTTGCCACTGAGTAAACTGTGCAAGTATCTCGTCTTTACTCTCAAAGGCTTGTTGCAGTTGATCATTACCTGAATTCATTTCTAGGCTTGTTAGTAGCGCTGTACTAGGGGGTAACGGCAATGGTGCTTCACCGCCCGCACTTCTGGCTACTTGTTTCGCATGTGCAATGGCTTGTGGTAATTTACTTTGCTCTTCGCCGGTTCCGCAATTTTGCCCTTCCGTCAGTAACGCATTAATTAACCCACGTACTTTAATAATTTGCACTTTAGAAAGTGTGACATTTTCAGGACGGAACTTGGTTTTTGTTACCGACGATCTATCTAGGATTCTAGCATCAACGGCTTTTTCTTGGCCGTCTGATGCTTTTAAAACACCTGCCGCTAACATAGCAAATAAAGCACCTTCAATGGTGTCTTTACCCCAGCCGTAGGGGGCATCTTTAAATTCTTCGATGATTTCACGGCCTGTTTTCATTACCCCAATAAAGCGTTTAACTTCAGCACAAACAGGGTGTTTGTCGGCATCATCATTATGGTCAATGGCTTCAAGCGCATTTGCATCGGCTTGCGTGCTGGCACGGTTAAATACTTTTGCCCAGCCTTTGTTGTCAGCCACTTTGAATTTACTATATAAACGCTGACAGGCTAACTCGCCCGCATTTTGAATTTGTTCAGCAAGGTTTTCACCTTCAACCTCTTGACCACCTGCGAGTTTTACTTGAATTTGGGCGAATATTTGTTTCAAGATGGTTTTTTTAGCACGGTCCGCTTCTTTAAATCGATATTCCATTGCCGCGTAAGCTTCTTTACCCGCATCTGTTTTTGCGGTACCACGGACATCAATCGTGGTTTCAGCCGCTTTTAATTCAACAATCGCTTTGCGAAGTTCGTCACGTTGCGTTGTTGGGATGTAGATGAAGATAGTCGCGGAATCTGGGTCGGCACCAAGAGCAAGATCATTAAATTGCTTTTCAGGCACTTCAGGTGCCCAGGCATACAGTTTTTTATCCGCATCGCTTGGTAGCTCACTGCCAAACTCTAAATTGATCATTCGAGGCTCTGCAACAGTGCCTTGGGTTATTCTTGCTTGTGCCACTTGTTTACGCACGAATTGCTGAATTTCTTGCGAGCGGAAAACTTCAAGCCGTTGTGGGTTACTTTTTAATTCACTTTCTTGTTGGCGATACATGTCGTACCAACTTTGGCTTTCTATTGTTTGTAAACGGTATTCTTCACCTTTGGCTGTTTGCATCGGCATGATTAGACCGTCATCAACCAACTTGGTTAATAATTTAGGTACAATAGCGCGCAATTCATGTTTACCTTCAAGTAGGTTTTCAAGTAACAAATCAGATAAGCTATCGGCTGTTGCCGCTATGCCATAGTCAATGTCGGAAGGTAGTTTACTAATTAGTAAAATAAGTGCCATGATTCGAGCTTGTAGCTTTTGGTCAGCATCACCACCTTTTAAACGACTGATGCTTTCATAAATATCTTTACCTATTGCGCCACTTTGCACTAGCTTGGTAGCAATTTCGTCATAGATAAAATCAGCAGGTACAACATAACCAATTGGCTGTTCGGCGGTTATTTTTGTTGCTTCATGTACTACACGTAATTGATTTCTTAATTGTGAACCTGTACCTGTTCTGTCAAGCGCGGGTAATACTTTTTCCCAAAATCGACGACGAACGGGTAGTAGTGGATAATCGGCCACCATCCATTTTTCATCATCTTTGTTATGTTCGATAATGCTGCCACGAAGGTGGCGTGATATTTCACCTAAATTTTCGTCAATAACCGTTTGAATGGCACTGCGAGCTGAATCTTTCTTTTGTAGAATAACTTTACGAATAACTGAGTCTACATCGGTGTCTTCAAGTTGCACTGCGACTTGGAAACGCCCCATTAAACGGTTCAGGTTTGCCATTCCTGATAAGGCACTTTGCCCGGTGGCAACGAATAATAATTTTGAATTTAAACGGCCATTACCACTACAAGTTTCAACGACTTCTTGTACATCAAACGCTTTTTTAACATCATCACCAATGTATTGTTGCACTTCATCAAGTACAACAAGGGTTAACGGTAATTCACCATTAATCGCAAGCGTGTCCATGATTGCGGTAACCATTTCATCATTGGTTACGTCGTCTACAATTTTGTATTGTGCACGTAACATATCGCGCACTTCTTTCACGTCGCTTGCAAAACCAGGAAGTGCTTGAAGTAAGGCATTGCCCATTATGGGAGATACATGAAGGTTTTTTAATTCATGCTCCCATGGGTCTCGACCTTCTTTTGCTTTGACATGTTCGGTAATGTAATGTTGTACTTGCGCTAATACGCCTTCTTCTTTCAACCACATAACAAAACGCGCTAAATGGTATTGCTCAGGTAAAGCAGCCGATTTAAAGATAATACCTAAAAAGGCTAAACGGACTTGTTCACCCGCGCCAGCACCTAAAGTACCTGAAGCAGCATGTAAACCTTGGTGTTGGGTTGCAATAGTTGAAAGGTCATCAAACTGTGCTGATATTTTACTAGGGAGGTCGACTAAACTACGCGCATAAGCACCGTTGTTTAACTTTTGGTTAGTCCATAAAGTACGTAACATTTTTGCTAAGTGCGATTTACCTGATCCAAAGAAACCACTGATCCAGACACCGGGTTGTTCTCCATTATTTTTTACATTTTGGATGTAAGCAGTCAGTATTTTTTCCATACCTGCGGCATACGCGCCATCACAAACGAACGTTTTTAATTCATACTCTAGGGTTTCAAGTGCGGCTTTGGATAAATCATCTTTAACTTGGGCAACACCATTGTTGGCTAAGCGGCTAGTGATTGGATCATTAAGATATATTTCACGATTTAACATTAGTTGTTATTCCTTATGACATTGCGGTGATGGCAGTTGCGTGGTATCCCCACCCATCCTTGGCATCTAAAAGTTTGTAATTATTATTTTGGTGCTCACCTGGGAAAAAAACGACTAAACGTCCTTTGATTCCTTTGGCTATTTCTTCTACTAAACCTGATACGGATGCAAAACCAAATAAGGCTCCGCACCCCAGTAAAGCAACAACACCATTTTCGTCTTGTTTTTCTATGAACTGTGATTGTAAGCTTTCAATAAGCTCGTCAGAAAAATCTTCGTAAAGACCTTTTAAATATTCAGGGTCTTCAAAGTAGGTTTCTTTGTAGTCTTGTTCTTCCATCCAGTGTTCGAAACTGTGTGTAAGGTCAAGTTGAAGCCATTGATGGCCACTTTGCGTTGAACTTGCTTCAAATTCACCAATTCGTGCACGAAGTTTTAGTTCATCTTCTTTGTTATACACAACAAAAATAGTACGTTCATCCGCAGAAACCGCTTGTGGCCAGGGAATACTGATATGGCTGTCAAAACTTTGAAGTAATTTGGATAATCTGTCAGTCATTTAACCTTCTCAATTTTATTGTTCTACTTTTGGTAATTCGATATTTGGAAAGGTGACTTCTATTATTTCACTGGCCTGTTTGAAAGTTATTAAACCTCTCAATGAAGCTCTATGTGCTAATTCAAACAAATGCTCTTTGTCCTGAGATAACATCTGGCACCAAAAACTGTCAAACATGCGTTGCCCCGACAGTCCGTGGCAATGAGCTAAGAATAGGGCATAAGCGATATTGACATACATTGCTTTTGGTTGAATACGATATTTCTTAGCTTTGCCTTCAAGGTAGCCCGCTTGTGTCCAAGTACCGTTAATGTTCTGTGCGAAAGATTTAAGAGACGCAGGACTAAAACGGTCTGGGTCACCCTCTGCTAAATGAGCTTCCATATCAGTACGAGCCAAATGTTCTCCAGGTTGGAGCTTCAATATTACAGGAACCGAACCTCGCAAAAGAGGATCTCGCGCAATCGCTAATTGCAGCGCAAGTAAGGGCTGTGCATCCTCAGATAGCTCCCACATTTGTCTAAAAACCTTAAATAAAGTAATTTCTGGCGACATCCCATATAAATCTACAAGATGTCGATAAGTCAGCTTTCGTGCATTTTCAGTAGCTTTATGTAACAAGTTAAAATCGATGATATCTTTACGAAAATCATCTTGAGAAGCATTTTCTGGGCACGAAAGTAACAACAGTTTCAACTCTTCGATCATCATGCTACGAGCAGCATGAGCACCATTTCTGCCAAATTTAAAGCCTAAATTTTCTAATGTGTCTAGTTCTACCACGAAACCTTCTTAATTAAAGTCAGTATTTAATTTACCTGCAATATGATATCAATATATTCCCTGTAGCTTAACCCATGTTTGCAACAACTTGATGTGTCAATACTTTTAAGGACACAGATTTTACATGTTTTTTTTTCTGAATTTCATAATCTATTGGTGACAAATAGCCATTTGCAGAGTGAATCCTTTCTTGGTTATAAAAACACCTTAATATATTAACACTTAGATAACTACGTTGGGCGAGGAGAATAAAGTATTAACGGATAAGATAAGGGAAAATCCGTAAAACGGTAAGTATCCAACCCGAAGTGTGCAAGTAGCACATGGGGGGGAGGCTAAAATCTTATCCCGATTAGCCATCAAATTATTTGTAGGGGGCTAATGATTAGTATTTAATTAGATATTTTGCACTGCAAATACATTAATCGTGTTATTTGTTACCTGAAAATCATACCCAGATAAATGCTTAAGAAAATGAATATAAAGACGCTTACGCTTGTCATCATTGACGGTGAGATAAAAGTAATTCACTTTATGTTGATACAAATAGTGCCTTATTTTATTTTCCATTAACCTGAGCAAGCGGGTTGGGTTTTGAATATCATTGGTTATCTGAGACGTAGGGACTGGATCATCAAAAAAATTAAATGAATCAGATGTAAGGCGGTAAAAAACCAGAAATACCTTATCCTGTAGCTCAATCATATATTCTTTATTTTCAAACATGAAATGATCAATAACCATGTGTTTCTCTCCTTGTTAATTATGTTCATAAAATAAGCGATTAGACCTTTATAGCTTCAATAGTGTTCTTGACCTGATATAGCTAGGTAATAAATTGCATCGGCTTATAGGCGATAAAGCAATAACAAGCTGTTCATCATAGTAAAAAGAGTTTGTTCAATTCTGCTAACTCGCCTTAAAGTTAAAATTTACAAAACAATAACCACCTGAGTTCCGCTTGAAAGTCGCGCTCCCCATTATTTTTATATCCGTGTACTCATTAATAAAGGATCGTAGGGATTCATCATCAATAAGATGTGCAACATCATCACTGTGGAAGATCAGACTATCGGCAAGAATACCATCCCAACTCCAATGCTGATTTAGAGCGGATATGCCATTTATTATGACTTCTTTTTGTTTGATAATTCGCGTGTCTTTCTCTTTGGGTACATCAGCAAAGCTTTTCATAAGAATCCTTATCCATGGGTTATCGTGGGTATAAAGTGTGGTCTTTTAGTTTCGATAAAAGGAGGACTGGGGCGTTATTCATTTTAATGATAACGTTGCCCTTGATATTGAACGGATGTAGTAATCGTCAGCACCAATCACTTTACCTTCAGGCGATAAAATAATAACGGTCTGTTCATCATAGTAAAAGACATAGTATTCAATTTTTCCCCATATCAGGTTCGGTCGCTTTTGGTAATGAGCCTTAACTAAATGCTGAGCATGCTCAAGTAGTTTATTTAAGGGGAGATAACTAATCTCTGATGCTAATGAAATATAACGTGTACCTTCTAATGCAGCCAGCGCAAAGATCGGCTCACTCTTACGTTTGAAGTTTGTTTCGATAAAAATAGAGGGCTTAAATCCTGGTTGCTTCTGCAACGAAGGCTCTTCTGTTTCGCTGATAATTTTATTGCTCAATAGTTCGGGGATATTCAAGGTGACGCACAGATACTTAATAAATTCTGGCGTACTGTAGAGAGAATCAAAACTACTTTCATTTAAAGCCAAACAAGAGCTGTTAATGATGTCGGTTAT
>ENA-ORXI01000763-ORXI01000763.1-sediment-metagenome-genome-assembly--contig:-NODE-763-length-26848-cov-3.860633_pt1 | contig 26848 bp, 25 predicted proteins | sample MGYA00237861_ERZ511468 | MGnify/ENA primary metagenome ERZ511468 (study PRJEB26299, sample SAMN06266213) | sediment metagenome | isolation source: Hudson Canyon methane seep mesocosm | place: USA:Hudson...
CTATCACAATAGTCTGTGTCATTACAATAATAGTTTGTATCACCATTATCATCATAAACTTCATCTAAAAATGAATTCGTACTTCCACATCTGGCACAAGATTTACCTTCAAAATTCTCAACTTTAAACTCTCTATCTTCAAATTTTAAAGGAACAACATTTGTATAAGGTGGTATTGCATAAATTTTCTTCTCTCGTCCTGCCCCAAATAATTGTAAAGCCTTACAATTCCCAAGTTTTTGTGTATCATATTTTGGTATTGGACTTGGATCCATTGCATATCTTTTATTTACCATTACTGGGTATCTATTTGAGATTCTTGAATCTCCAAACTGAGATGTATCTTCATATAATAAAACCCATAACTTAGAATAATCAGCATTTGCATGCATTATTTTTTGCTTTGCAGTATTGGGTTCAACTGTTTCCAAAATATCAGGCATGGGTACCTGATAAACAAGAGTTTGCCCTTCTTGTAATTCAAGCTCAGGAATTCTATGTCGTGTTTGAATTATAGTCGCATCTTTAGTAAAACTTGTAGTTTTTACTTTTGTAACTGATTGAATAAAATTTCTAATATTTACAGCATTAACACTGCCATCACACCCTTGGTCAATCACTTTTAAAACATCCTCTTCACCAATAATTGCCAAGGTAACTTGAAGCCCACCAGTCCCCCATCCTCTTGCAATTGGCATTTCTCTAGAAGCAAAAGATACAATATAACCTGGAATTGCAATTGCTTTTAAAATTGATCTTCTAATCTCTTTTTTTGCTTCTTCATCTAAAAACCCATATCTCATTACAGCTCCTTTTCTTCAACATATTTTTTTGCAGATTTAAATATTTGATAATCTGTTTGAAAGGTGACATAATGGGGTAATTTATAGTGATTTGCAAAACCAAAAGACTCAATTCCATCAACATGATGCATCATCATTTCAAAATCTGATGCTACTATTACATCAGATCCTACTGTATAAGATTCATTGTAAAGTGATAAATCAATAATAGCCATTGATATAGCTTTGGTTTCATTTTTTCCAAAACAAAATCCAAACCCAGTCGTTAGTCTAGTTTTTCCATCATTATCTTTATTAAATGTTCCAGCACACTCAACAGCAGTTGCTTCAATAACACCCACTTTAATCTCTTTTTTTGTAAAAGGATGGGTAAACTTAATATCAAGCTCTCCTATTCGAAGATCCCCAATAGTTGGATGAACATCTCCATAACCTCTCATTGAAGTATAGGAAAAGCCCAAGAGTGAGCCACTTTCACCTCTACTCATTACTTGCAAAATTGCACTTCTTGGATAAGGTGCAGTTGGAAAAATTCTTGTTATATCCCAAGGTTCTTCTTCTTTTGGTAGTTTTTTAATTAAGTTATCATTACGTAAAGGCGTAAGTGCTGAGTCAATTACATTTTTGTTTGAACTAAATTCTTCAACATTAACTTCTTCATTTTTTAGATTTAATAAAAGTTTAATTTCATAATCATTTGAAGGACCTAAAAGTTGGCCACCTTCAATATCTTTAAATGCAGAAGAAATTCTTCTGCTTAATTTCATATCATTAACGTTTAACTCTTTTGCAATTCCAACTCTTTGAGAAGTAGAACGATGTGCTCTTAAAAAAAATGAGGCATTTAACAAATCCCCTGCACTTCTTTTAATTGCTTTTGCTGCAAGTTTTTTAGAATATAAAGAACCTTCACTCATTACTTTGTCAATTGAAAAACTTAATCCTTTTATAATATCTTCATCATTAATATTTGATGCATGTTTATTATTCTCATTATAAAAAGCCAAAGAGTTTTTTATTGCCTCTTCGCCACCTTTAATTGCGTAATATGCCATTAAGAAACCTTTATCTTTGTTGTTCTTGAAAGTGCCATTACGAAACCTTCATTGTTTAGAAATATAATTTCATTTCCCAAGGGAAAAGTTGAATTTTTTTCATTAAATACTTTTACAAATGACTCATCTACTGGAAGAAATACTTCCTTTTTGACATTGATTCCTGGTCCTTCTAAAACTACTTTTAACCCACTATCAAAACTTGTACACTTAAAAATAAGTGTACTTGAAAACTCAGGGTCCTTAGATGTTCCTTTTTGTGCTCCTGCGAATAAACTTTCACTTATTTCATCACAAAATATATACTCTGCACAGTTTGCACTATCTTTTTTACTTCCTGTAATTGCTTCTATTAATGAAATTTCTTCTAAACCTTCATAAAAATAAGCTACTTCTGAATAAAGTAATGTACTCGCAATTGCTAATAAATTAGAATCAAACAAAGGTTTAATCTGTTCAATTTTTCCAGGCATAGACAACACATTCATCAAAGATTTAAAATTATCTCTATTTAGTTTTTCAATATCAACAGTTTTCATTTTTTTCCTATAATAAGTCAAAATTAACTCTTGTTGAGTTAACTTGTCTATTCCTATGTTCTTTATTTTTTTTATCAATTTTTAATGTTTCATTTAATAGGTTTTCAATTTCATCTTGAAAAATACCTTTTGCATAACTTGCATCTAATACTGCTGTATAATATGAAATATTTTTATTTGAATCCATTACCATAGACCAACCTTTTTCTTTATCTACTTCTACTATTGTAGAAGTAACTAAAACTTCTCCTGCGTAAAAACTTCCGTCTGAAATTGGGTCTTTTACAGGAACCAATAACGTCTGTTCACAAGCAGGGCTTAACACTAAAATATTATGTTCTTTTTTTATTTTTTTATATAATTTTTTCAATTCTTTTTCTTTTACCAATTGAGATAAATAGTTAATTTCTTCTCTTTTCATCTAAATAAACCTTTTTCTAATAAGTGCACTAAATTTATCTAATGCCCAAACAGTCACGACAATCACTAATATAATCGCACAAACATCTGAGTTTTCGAACGCTCTCATTTTGTCAAACAAATAAAATCCAATTCCACCAGCACCAACAAAACCTAATATAGATGCACTTCTAACATCACTTTCAAAACGATATAAAACCATTGATATAAAATGAGGCATCGTTTGAGGGATAACTGCATAAATTAATACTTTTATAAACCCAGCTCCACTTGTAACAAGTGCATCTACTGGACCTGGATCAATTGATTCATTCCCTTCACTAAGTAACTTAGCAAGTACACCACCTGTATGAATTCCTAACGCTAAAATACCTGCCATTGGTCCAAGACCAACAGCAGAAACAAAAATTAAAGCCCATACAATTTCATTTATAGATCTAAATACATTTGCAATAAAAGTAGCTGTTGCATAAATACTTTGTTTTAAAGCAACATGGAACACTGACTTTCCAGGTATTAGTATATTTAGTATATTTCTTGAACTCATATATGATAAAGGAACGGCAAGTATAATTGATAATATCAACGCTATAAAAGCCATCTGTACCGTTTCCAACATCGACCATAAATACACATCAAAATCCACGAAGTTAGGAGGGAAGAAACCACTCCCATCAATTTCTGGATTTCCATTAATATATTCATACATATATGTACTTCCCTCAATTAATGAGGAGAAGCTCATCTGCGTATCATTCCAACTTTGCATCAATATAATGACAAACACAAGTATTCCAAATGTTTTAAAAAATGAAAAAGGTGTACTTTTTGCTTTTAATTCTTGTAAATTCATTTATTTTCCTATATTTTAGATAACTCTATTTTTTCTTCAATTTCTTTTTTAGTTCTATTAATTCTCTTACTGAATCATATTTTGAATCTTCTACGTTAATAAAACCTTTATTTTTCAGTCTTTCTAAACCTACTGGATCATTGTATGAAACAAAAGCACCTTTAATTGCCATTTTTAATGAGTTTGGTAAATCAGCACGTGCAGCAACTGGAGCACCTGGAATTAAGTCTGATGTCCAAATAACATTAAAATCATCTTTCTTCCATTGTTTACCAAGACCTCTATTAAAGTCTAAGTTATTTGTAGATGCTGCATCAATTTTATTATTTTTCACTGTTAAAATTGATGCTTCATGACCACCTGAGTAAAATACTTTTGAGAAATATTTTTTCGGATCAATATTTTTTTTAGCAAACATTACTGTAGGAACTAAAGTTCCAGAAGTAGATTGAGAAGAAGTGAAAGCCCAAGTCTTATTTTTGATATCTTCAAGTGATTTTAAACCAGAACCCTTTTTAGTAATAATAATACCTTTGTATCCAGGAAGTGATGTTTCAGCATCCACTTCAACAACCAAAGCTTCCGCATTTGCTCTTCTTGCAGCTTCTACATATGACTTTGGTCCAAAATATGCGAAGTCAATATGTTTATGTTTCATACCTGTAATTACACCTGTATAATCACCTGCTAATTGAAGTTTTACATCAATACCTAATTTACTTGATAAATACTTCGTTAAATTTCCAAAATTTTCTTTCATTGAAGTAGAACCAGCAACAGGAATAACACCAAAAACTAATTTGTCCGGCCATTTTTCATTCGCTGTTACATTTGATGATACTGCTGCTACTAATAATCCACTAAGAGCTAATTTATTGATTAATTTCATTTTTTTCCTTTAATGCGTTTTATTCAAACTTTAATGTACTGAATAGATTTTTTCAATCATTTCTTCTGTTAAGTTTTCACTTAAATCATCAAAAACAATTTTTCCATCATTCACACCAATGATCCTAGAACAGTACTGTTTTGCATACTCCAAATGATGTAAGTTTGCAACCACAGTAACTCCATAAGTATTATTTACTTTTTTTAATATTTTCATCACCTTTTGAGCACTTTTGGGATCTAGTGCTGATACTGGTTCATCTGCCAATATTATTTTTGGCTCAGCTGCTAATGCTCTTGCAATTGCAACTCTTTGTCTCTGACCACCTGAAAGTTCGTCACACCTCTTTAGCGAATGTTTAGTTATATCAACGATGTCCATGTACTCTTTTACTTTCTTTATCTCCTTTTCTTTGTAATATTTTATAATTGCTCGAGCTAATGGAATTTCTTTTAACATCCCACTAACAACATTATCAAGAACACATAATCGGTTAACTAAGTTATATCCTTGAAAAATCACACCAACTTGTTCCCTCAACTTCATTAAATGTTTTTTCTTAAGTTTTATTAAATCGTAATCTAAGACGTTAAATTCACCTTTAAATACTTTAATTCCACCAGTCATTGACATAAGTAACGTCGATTTACCAGCACCAGAAGGGCCAATTATTCCGACAAACTCACCTTTTTTTATTTTCATATTTACATCTTTTAAGATGATTTCTTTTTTGTACCCTAAGGTTAAATTTTTCATTTTTATCAATTCATTTCTCCTAATTAAACTAAATCAACTTTTATTTTGCAGGTATCACCTCTGAAATAACTCGTACCATATTCAACAAAATTCCCAACTTGATCCTTTGAAATAGTACTGACACTTAAAATTGGTGAATTTGATGGCATAAGTAATAACTCACTTAATTCTTTTGTTGTAACAATAGATTCAAAAACAGTAGATACTTTTGTAATTTCAAGCTTGGGATAACATTTATTGAGTACTTTATAAAGGGAGAAAGGTTCTAAATCTAAGTTGCTAATTATTTTTTTATACAAAAACGCATCAAAATAGCTATAGGAAACAGATATTGGCAAATCATTTACATATCTTAAAAGCTTTAATTCTATTACTTTCAAGTTTCCATTAAGACCCAAAATATTTGATACCTCTTCAGTTGGTTCAATGATATCAACGCTTAAAAGTTTTGTTTTAGGTTCGTACCCTAAATCTAAAATTTTTGAGGAATAAGAACTTTTATCAGAAATGGAATAGGGAACTTTAACATTTGAGAGATAGTTCCCTTTTCCCTTTTTTGTATTAATCAAGCCATCTTCTTTTAAAAGTTGCAACGCATGTCGTACTGTATGTCTGTTAACATCAAACTCAATTGCAAATTCCTTCTCTGAGGGCAATTTTTCGCTCATATTGTATATTTTATTTTCAATATTTGTTAAAATTTTAGTATACAATTTGAGATACAATGGTTTAGTATTTTTTTTAGACAACTTTTTCCTTTACCGTTATTAAGTAGATAAAGAATTATAAAAAATAATGATTACACGGTGATTACATCTTGTCTATACAAGTTGACATAGTGGTATAGTGGAATTTAGAAATTCAAATGAGATGTTTTATGAGTGCAATAATTATTTACAAAGAAATAATCTTATTTTTAAATATTTTTTAAAGTTTTATTCAAATTATAAACAAACTTACACTATTATGTCTTTTTAGTAAGGCAAAATTCATGAACTATTTTCTTAAAATTATTGTTACTCTTGTACTATTAAGCTCAACGCTAATAGCAAGTGATTTAAAAAAAGTCACTCTTCAATTATCTTGGTTTGATCAATTTCAGTTTGCAGGTTATTATATGGCAAAAGAAAAAGGTTATTATAGACAGCTTGGATTAGATGTTGAAATAAGACCTTTTAAATTTGGAATTGATATTCCAAAAGATGTTCATGACAATACTATAAATTTTGCAGTAGGAAGAGAAACCTTAATACTTGAACGTGCAAATAATAGAAATATAGTTGCACTGTATGCACTTTTTCAGTCAAGCCCTCTTGTTTTACTAAGCACAAAAGAGTCAAATATAAATACTATTTCTGACTTTGTTGGAAAAAAGATTATGACTACAATTGATGATGCGGGTGAAGTTTCATTAAAGGCTATGATAAGCTCAAATAATGTAAAACTTGATAATTTAAACTTCATAAAACACACTCATAATATAAATGATTTAGTGAACAAAAACACGGATGTAATTTCAGCGTATATTTCAAAATCAACCTTTGAATTGCAAAAAATGGATGTGAAGTACAATGTTTTTAACCCAAGTGATTATGGGTTTGATATGTACAGTGACTTGTTATATACCAGCGAAACTTTAATTGAAAACGACCCAGACACAGTGCAGAAGTTTAGAGAAGCATCATTAAGAGGTTGGGAATATGCGTATTCAAACATTGAAGAAAGTGTTACATTGGTTTTTAATGATTATAATTCGCAAAAGATATCCAAAGAAGCCCTTTTATATGAAGCTAAAGAGCTTAAAAAACTCTCCTATTATAATAAAAAAGAATTGGGAAACATAGATAAAAACAAAATTCAGAGAATCAGTGATTTATATGGTATTTTAGGTTTATTAAAACAAAAAATCAATTTTGATAGATTTGTATATGATGAAAATATATACAAGTTAAAATTCACGCAAAAAGAACAAAACTATTTAGAAGAAAAGAAATCAATTTCATTGTGTATTCATCCTAATTCAATGCCTTATGAAAACTTCAATGAAAAGAATCAACATATTGGTTTAATATCTGATTATTTTAATCTTTTTAAAAACAATCTTTCAATACCTATCAAGCTAATTCCAACTTATAATTTAAGCGAATCAATCAACTATATTGATGAAAAAAAATGTGATTTACTGTCTAAACCACCACAAACATCAAAAATAGAGTTAATCACTAATTTAACTCAGCCATTTTTGGACATCCCACTGGTTTTAGCGACAAAACTTAATGTTCCATTTATTGATAGTTTAAGTCAAATTAATAATAAGAAAATTGCATTTTTAGAAGGCTCAATTACAAAAGATGCATTAATTCAAAAATACCCAAACCTCGAAATCATCAAGATTTCTTCAGTTAAGTATGGACTAGAAAAAGTTTCAAGAGGTGAGGTATTTGGATTGGTTGCCAACATGATAGATGTTGGTTACATTTTGCAAAATAACTTTATTGGTGAATTAAAAATTGCTGCTAAGTTTAAAGAAAAAGATTCATTTCGTATAGCAGTAAGAAGTGATGACAACACTCTTTTGAGTATATTTAATAAAATTATCTCAAAAATCAGTGATCATGAAAAACAAAGTATTCTAAATGCCAATCTTGCCATTAAATATGAAAGTGGTTTTAACTATAATTTATTATGGAAATTGCTTATTGTTATTTTTATAATATTCATAGCCTTTACATATAGACAAATTCAACTCAAAAGGTTAACCCTACTTTTAAAAAATAAAGTCAACGACAAAACAAAAGAATTACAAAAATCTATAAGTATTATTAGTGAAAATGTAAACTATTCTAAAACAAACAAAGAAGGTATCATAACAGAAGTAAGTCGTGCTTTTTGCGAAGATTCACAATATACAAAAAAAGAACTTTTAGGAGAACCCCATAGTATTGTCAGACACCCAGATATGGATCCTTTAATATTTAAAGAGTTATGGGATACTATTCAAAGTGGCAAAGTTTGGAAAGGGAAAGTAAAAGCTCTTAAAAAAGATAAGAGTTTTGGATGGAGTAAACTTACTGTTACCCCTGAATTTGATGACAACAATAAGATAAAAGGTTATATAGCAATACGCCATGACGTTACTTCAAAAGAACTTCTTATTACTTTAAATAATACCCTTGAAAAAAGAATAAAAGAAGAAGTTGAAGAAAATAGAAAAAAAGATGAAAAGCTTTTTCAACAATCTAAAATGGTACACATGGGAGAAATGATTGGAAACATTGCACACCAGTGGAGACAACCCTTAAGTGTTATATCTGTTGCAGCATCTGGTATTAATTTAAAACGTCAGTTTAATATTTTAAAAGAAAAAGATATGACTGAATGTATGGATTCAATTGTTAAAAATACAAAATACTTATCTCAAACTATTGATATATTTAGAGACTATACCAAACAAAGCCAAGAATTAAAAAATGTAGTTTTACAAGAAAAAATTGACATCACCCTCAATATTATCTCTGAAACGTTAAAAAATAATGATATTGAAGTTAGAAATAAAATAAACTATAATCATCCAATCAGAATCGATTTAGTAGAATCTGATTTTTCAGATATTTTAATTAGTATCATTCACAATGCCAAAGACGCATTATTTGATAAAAACATTGAAGACAAGTGGATAAAAATATCGCTTGAAGAGCAGGAAGAACATGTAGTATTATCAATTGAAGATAATGCAAAAGGTATTCCTCAAGACATTATTGACAAGGTATTTCACCCCTATTTTACAACAAAACATCAAGCAAAAGGAATTGGACTGGGACTAAACACAAGTTATAAATTGGTTGTTGAAAAACTCAAAGGTAATTTAAGCGTTGAAAATACAATAAATGGTGCTAAGTTCTCTATTGAGTTACCTAAAATACAAACCAATTCTACTTTGCTCTAAAAGATGGAAGCATGATATAGCTCATCTTTTAGAACTAGTATCTGTACTAAAGTTGCTTCCCAATCCCTTTAGTAAGATTTAGCATAAAGGCTAAACCTTTTCTTGACTCTTCATCTTTCATAAGTTTTAACAGCCCAAATAAAGAAGGAATTTCATTATTGTCTGTTTCTCTTTTTGCATAACGTACTGCATTTTCAGTTATAAAACCTACGGTTGCTAAGTTATCCACTGAATTAACTACTTTTTCAACCATTGGAGTAGTTGTCATTTCAATTTGGTCTGATACTACGGCTAATAAATCAATCAAGTTATCAATTCTTCCTGTTTGTACCAACATTGTCATTTTGTCTTCAATTTGTTGCATTTCTGCTGTTTTTGCTACTTTTATTTCTTCACTCATTTTTGTCTCCTATAACATGCCACGTGCAGCAGCCCAGTATAAACCTTTATTAAAACCTAAACGCACAAAACTACCAAGTTTACTACAAGGTGTTGGTTGTACATCTTCTTTATAGTCATACCATAAAGGCATACCACACGTAAGTCCCATTTGTGCAACAGCAATAACTTTTCCATCATAAGACTCAGTTGGATATCCATATCTTATTTCTGCTGCTATATTATCTGCAACCACATCTGTTTGGTTATGAATCGTTCCACCCGCTTTTGAAACAGATAAATCGACTGTATCCCCTAATGTATAAACATTATCTAAACCTTCAACTTTTAAAGTTTGTTTATTCGTTGGAAGCCATCCTTCATTATCTAAGGAAGAAGATAATCCAGAGTCTCTTATAACTTTTGCTGCTTCAAAAGGAGGGGTCGCCATTAATATATCAAATGAGAGTTCTTCTCCTTCTTCTGAATATGCTATTTTATTATCTGGATCAACTTTATTTAATGTAAAACTTGTTTTATATTTAACATTGATACTATCAAATATCGAAGGAAGTACGTTAGAAGTAGGTGTTTGTAAAAACAAGCCATCTTCCACAGTTTGAGCATGTTTTGGATAAGTATATATTATTTCAATATCATCTCTTATACCTTTTTCTGTCAAATAGTCATGTAACATCATTGTTGTTTCAACAGGAGCAATTCCACACTGATGAGGGATATTTGGAGTTTTAGGAAAATTAATAGTAACAAGAACTCTTCCTTTTTTTAACTTCTCAAATTTTTTAGCAATCTTTTTTGCACCCTCGTAGTTATAAAACCAATCACCACCCTCTTCTAATCCAGGTATTCTATTAGCTGCAACTTCACATCCAGTTGCAAGTACCAGATAATCATAATGATAGTTTGTACCACTTTTACCTTTTACAAAGTTTGATTCTGTTTGAATATCAACGGCTTCATCAACAAAAAAATCAATCTCTGGCATCAAAAGTGATCTTTGATCTCTTATAAATTCATGACCTGAGGATTTGTGAAAAGCCACATACATCGCCCCTGGTCTATATATATGTTTTGATGAGTTAGAAATCATTGTAATTTCTATTTCATTTTGATTGATTTCTGGCATAAGTTTTTTTGCAAGATTATTAGCAGTCATTGTTCCAGCAGTACCGCCACCAACAATTAGTATTTTTTTCTTCATGCATTTCTCCTTTTAATTACATGTATCTATTGTAACGAAGGTGTAAAAGGAAAAAATAAGTTATCTATAAGATTAACATAAGATTTTAGACAATATTCAAACGATATCCCAATCCTTTGAGGTTTTCAATAAGAGTTATGTAAAGTTTTTTTCGTAACCCTACAATCACCATTCGTATGGCATCAGGAGTTGTATGTTCTTGCCATACATTTTGCTCAATCATATCATGTGTTACAAACCCATCTTTATTTTGAATTAGTAATTCAAAAAGTAAAAGCTCTTTTTTTGTCAACTTGATAATTTCTTTGTCTTTATAAAGCATCTTTTTAGAGACATCATAAATAAAATTTTCACCCAAATGAATAATTTGTTCAAAAGTATTATTTACAATCATCTGTGAAGAGATAGCAACGAGCAGTTCATCCACATCAATTGGTTTTTTTAAATAAAGGTAAACTCCTGATTCAACTGCTCTGTCTAGATAAGATGTGCTATTAAATGCGGTCATTACAACTCGTAAGGTTGAAGGGGATATGGTATTTATTTTTTGTAAAAAGCTCAATCCATCTACTTCTGGCATTTGAATATCGGCAATAATCACATCACAATTACGTTGTTTAAATACCTCAAATGCTTGCATGGCATCACTTGCTGAGTAAACTTCTTTAAAATAAATTCGTAGAACTCGAACCAGCCATTTTAATGTACTTTCATCATCATCAACCACTAAGATTGTTTTTGATTGTAATCGTTTATGTACTGCATTCATTTATAGTTCCTTTTTATTTATTATCAAAATAAATTGTGTTCCATTTTTATAGTTTTTCACACTTAATTGTCCTTGCATATGATGTTCAATAATTACTTTTGACATATACAACCCAATTCCACTTCCATTTTCTTTAGTTGTAAAATAAGGATCAAATATCTTGGGTAAGTCTTTTTTCTTAATACCCCCTCCATTATCACTAATGATGACTTGAATAAAAGATTTATCATAATTAATTTTAAGAGTAATCTCTCCTTCTTTTTGACTTGTTTGAATAATAGCACTCATGGCATTATGAACAATATTCATTATTACTTGACGAAATTCATTGGGAAAACCAAAAGCTTCAAAAATATTTTTCTTATTCTCAACTACATTAACTTTTATCTTATTTATTTTGAGTTGTACATCAATTAAACGTATTGCATCATTAATATTCTTCAAAAGATTAAAATATTCTTTTTGTTTGGATAATCTAAAAAATGTACTAAAGTCATCAATCGTTTGAGACATATAATTTACTTTTTCCATAATCTCTACTTCAACTTCTTCTAACATTTCATGATTAAGTTCATCTTTTTTACTCAAATGCCTTAATCCTTGAACAATTAGACCCAAGCCATTTAAAGGCTGTCTCCATTGATGAGCTATTGAATCAATCATCTCACCCATAGCCGCAAGTCTTGATTGGTGGCACATTATTTCATGTTGTTTTGTTTGTTTTTGTACTTCTATTTCCACTTGTGTTTTGAGCTCTTCTTGATATCTTATATCATCTGTAATATCAGACGTAATCATTACTATTTCATTTCTACTTTTTAAATAACTCAAAGACATCCCAGCATTAATGTGCTCCCCACCTTTGGTCACACATACCTTACGAAAGTTTTCTACTTTGCCCTCTTTTATTACTTTATCAACAGCCGTTTGAGATGCGTTTTTGTACTCAGAAGAAGACAAAGAAATACAAGATTCTTTAAGTAACTCCTCCATTGTATATCCCATCATTTTTTGAAAAAAGTTATTGGAGTATAAAAACATACCCTTACAATCTAAAATAGAAATACCATTTGCAGCTAAATCAAATACTGCTTCTAGTTCCTCTTTTTTCGTCATTAATTCAAACATACTTTTTTTTAGTTTTGACTCTACACTGCTATATTTTGTAATATCAAAAAGATATAAAATCTCACTTGTGCTGTCTGGAACTTTGTCAATAGTTACTTCAAAATGTAAATTTTGCCAGATAATTGAGATACTATTTATTTTTCTCGAAATTAAATGCAGCAAGTTTACATATGCATCATTACCAAAAAGTTCCAATAATGTTTTATCGTATGAATTTGTTTTGCAATATTTGTCGTTTGCAATTGTTTCATAAACTTTTTCTTCTTCATTAAAACAAAATATAATCATATTATCAATAGCACTAATATTGGCTAAGCTTGAGTTTTTTAATTGCAAATAAATCCTTCTTTTGATAATCGTATAATAGTAAACAATTGTAACTAAAAAAAAATTAATCTATTTTCCTTATTTTATACAAAAAACTTTAAGTGATGAATAGAGTTTGTTTATATATATGAATTTTAAATTACAAGTAATGTTTTGATTATAAAGTTTATTATTTATTCTGCTTTTTCATAAAAATTACACAATTACTACAATAGTATTTATAATAATAATTTAAATTATTCTCGTATGTTACGAATGTATTCACTTTTATAAAATTTTCATAATTTAAAGTAAACTTAATTATTAATTTTACTTATCATGGTAGAATTTAATGAATATATATTCACTAAGGAAGATTTTGTTTAAAGAAGCATTGGAGTTTTTTAAAAAAATTGATAAAACTTATAACGTACTCTTTATAGAAGATAATGAAGAAACTCGATTGGGCACAGTGACATTACTACAAAACTTTTTGCCAAATGTTATCAGTGCAAAAGATGGTCTTGAAGGAATAGAACTTTACAATAATCACATGTATTCAAGTGATAAAAAAAGTTTTGATTTAATTATTTCAGATATCCAAATGCCAAAAAAAGACGGTTTATGCATGTTATCCGAGATTAAAATACTTTCTCCTAATATTCCAGTAGTGATTATCTCAGCTTATGATTATTCTGAATACTTATTAGAAGCTATTGAAATTGGTATCGATAACTATATCCTAAAACCTTATACCAATGAAAAACTTATTAATACTTTATATACCGTGCTAAAGAAAAAACAACAGTTTCTTAATACAAAAGTATTACAAACACAGAATATAAACAAAAAACAAATTTTTAACCTTGGTCATGATTATCAGTATGATATGTATAACAAAGTTCTGATTTATAAGGATACATTTATAAAAATATCAAAAAATGAAAACTTATTATTTGAAGTGCTTATAAAAGGCAAAGGTCAAAGTGTTTCATCAATGTCTATTGAATATTATATATGGGATCAACCTGTTGCTAAACATTCACTCAGAGCTTTGGTTTATAGAATAAGAGCAAAAGTAAATCATGAGATTATTGAGACAGTTTCAACCTTTGGGTATAAAATAAATTATAGTAAAAATACTTGATGAAAAAAAGTATTTTTCACTGTTTATTTTTTAATTATTTTTTAGCAGTACAACGTATTAATATCCAATCCTTAGAACTTTTAATTTAAAATAACATGTTTAAAAACCTCAATTTAAACCTTACTGTTTTAATAGCATTAATTATTGGTTTATGCACGCCCATATTTATCACAACAATCTTTTTACAAAAAAAGTATGAACATCATTTAATTAGTAACCTTATTGAAACCAACGAGGAACTTCTTAAAACTATCTCCTCCACACTTTCTGTTCATATGTGGAACTACATGCCACATGATGCAAAGAAGACGCTAGGACATGTATTTAAAAAGAATGACTTAGTAAAAATTAAAGTTCTAGATCTAAAATATAATACATCCACTTTTTTGCAACTTGAAAAGACTGATTATTCACTTGAAAATAATTGTGCAGATGGTAAATTCATCACACTTAATGAAAAGATTTTTTACAGTACTGTTGAGTTAGGTTCTGTTTATTTGACATTTAGCACATGTGGAATACTAGAATCAATTCACTTTCAAAAACAGAGTTTATGGGTGAGTATGACTATATTATTTGCATTTAGCTTTTTAGTTCTTTTTTTAATCATTAGATTAAAAGTTATCAGCCCCATTAAACAGCTCATTCATCAATCAAACCAATTGTCACATAAAAAACTTGAAACTCCTTTCATTTGGAATCGAAATGATGAAGTAGGGAAACTTGGAACAACATTAGAAAAGACCCGATTATCTTTGTTAGAGTTATTTCATAAAGAACAACAATCAAAAAATGAAGTTAGGGTTTTAAATAATAACCTAGAGCTTAGAATTAAAGAAGAAGTAGAAAAAAATCATATCAATACCCAGCAATTAATGCAAAAATCAAAATTAGAACAAACAGGGGAACTTCTTAGTATGATTGCGCATCAATGGAGACAACCCCTAAATACTATATCCGTAATAGCAAATAATTTATTAATACAAATTTTATTAGGGAAAAAAACTACAGTTCAAGAATTAGAGGAAGATATCAAATTAATAATCGAGCATACACAGCACCTCTCCTCAACAATTACAGATTTTAGAAATTTTCATAATTCAAACAAAATCCAAGAATGTACTACTCTTGAAAATATTGTTAAAAAAACACTCACAATTGTACGTCCATCTATTGAGAATAATAATATAAAGCTCATTACAAATTTAAACTGCCCATATAAAATATCAACATTCCCCTCTGAAGTTATTCAGGTTTTACTAAATTTAATTAAAAACTCAGAAGAGGCACTTCTTGAAAAAGAGATTTCAGATGCTACCATTTGGATAGAAGCAGAGCAAAAAAAAGACAAGGCATGTCTAAAAATCAGTGACAATGCAGGTGGGATTTCACAAAAAATCATAGATAAAATCTTTGACCCTTATTTTACAACCAAAGTAACACAAGAGGGATCTGGGTTGGGATTATACATGAGTAAAATCATTATAGAAGAACATTGTGAAGGAAGTTTAAATGTTAAAAATACAAAAAAAGGTACTTCATTCTCCATCTTATTAGATCTCTATGAATAAATACCTAATATTATTTTTCTCAAAATTATTCAAAATACTTCCCTTTTAAGTCATCTTATACTTATTTAAAATATATTAAATATATATTATTAATAGTATAGATTAATAATTAGTTAATTTTATCACCATTTTCGTTATATTTTTTTGATAGACTTTTTTAGAGTAAAAAAAGGAGAGATTAATGTTATTAAAAAAAAGGTGTAGGGAAATTACAATTGGGATTGGGCTATCTTTCTTCCTAGGGGGATGTGCAGCGGTTACTGGGCATCAACAATCACTTAATACATTTGATAAAGAACTGTTATCAAATAAATGTGAATATACTTCTATACAAGAAAAAATCGACGATGAAGATGATACTTTATTATGGGGAATTCAAGGTGGATCTTTAGCTAGAAATTGTAATAACTACAAAAAGAGTAATGAGTATTTTGATTTAGCAGAATCAAAATATAAAGATAATGTAGATAAAGATTCTGCATTAGATAATGTAGGAGAAAGTGCTTCAAGTGTTTTAGTTAATAATAATATTAATGACTATGAAGGGAATGTATATGAAAAAATCATGGTTAACACATATAAGGCTTTAAACTTCACTGCTTTAAAAGATTACTCAAATGCACGTATTGAATTTAATCGTGCCCTTGATAGACAAAGAAGAGCAAAAGATTTTTTTGATAAAGAGATAAAAGAAAAAAACAAAAAGAACAGTGAGTTTATTGCAAAGAAAAAAGAGGAACAATCTAAAGCTCAAAAAAATCAAAAAGTTGCAAATAAAAACGAAGTTAAAAAAGACTTTGAAAATAATGCAGGTCAAAAAATCATTTACAAAAATTTTGCAAATGTATTAGACAACTTTGAAACTTATCCAGACTTTATTAATCCTTTTACTACATATATGTCAGGAATCTACTTTTTGTTAGTTGATGATTCAAAAAAAGCCAGAGAACTTTTAAAAGAGTCTCTTAAAATGGATCCTACAAATAAACAAATACAAAGTGACTTTCAATTAAGTGAAAAATATGTAGCAATTGGAAAAAACAAACCCAATGAAAATTACGCATGGATTATTTACGAAAATGGTCAAGGTATGTCAAAAAAAGAAACCAGAATTGATATCCCACTATTTTTATTTACAGGTGCAATGCAATACACAGGGATAGCTTTTCCAAAAATTGAAGAACGAAATGATTCATACAAATATTTAAATGTTAATGGGGCTAAAACTCAAGAAGTATGTAATATGGATAATGTAATCAAAACAGAGTTCAAAAAAAGATTTCCATTAGTAGTAACAGAAGCTATATTAAATACCGTAGTTAAATCAACTGCACAATACGCACTTAATGAACATGGTGGCCTGATTGCAGGAATTGCAGGCTCTATTTACCAAGCTATGACTAACAAAGCTGACGTTAGAAGCTGGACTGCATTACCAAAAAGTTTCCACAGTGTACGTATTAAATTAACAGGAGAACCTATTGTAATTAAAAATGATAAAGATGAAGTTTTAAAAACTTTAAAATTACCAGAAAACAAAAATGCAATTATATATGTAAAATCTCCAGTTATTGGAAACGACAAAATACATGAAATTATTTTTTAGGTCAGTATAAATGAAAAGAATAATTTTACCATACATACTTTGTATCGCTTTTTTAACAGGGTGCGCTCAAAATCAAGTGAATGTAAACTCCTTTGATAATGAGTCCCATATAAATGTACGTAATAAAAATATCTATTCGTGGTTTAAATTAGAAAATATTTATTCTTATGCACGAAAAGATGGATTAAATTTATTTGAAGTACGTTTAACAAATGTATCAAGTATTCAAAAAAATATTATGTATAAAGTAAACTGGCTTGACAGTAATGGCTTTACTATCAATACTATTTTATCAAAATGGATTGAAGTAGAAGTTGAGGGAAATGATACCTTGAAAATTAAAGGTATATCTCCCTCAGCAAAAGCTGTTGAGTTTCAGATTGATTTAAAAGTACCAAAGAACAAAAAACTCCAAAAAAACAACAACAATTATAAAAACGAAGGATAAAAATGAAAAATTTAAAACTTATTGTACCAACTGCTGTTATAGCAGCAACACTTTTCTCAGGTTGTGCTCAGACATCAAAATACATTGATACCTCAGTACAAAAACAAGAAGCTATGACAATGGGTATAGACAGACAAGATTTTGAAAAAGCTGCTGCAACTATGGTTGAGAGTTTACTTACGAGTAAAGCCTTAAACAAAAGAGGTGGAGGACGATATGTTGTAATGATTAGTGATATTACTAATGATACCACTCAACGGCTAGATACAAAAATGTTGACAAAAAAAATCAGAATCGCAATGTTACGTTCAGGAAAAGCAATTATCACAACGGCTGTTGGTACAGAAAGAGATGATACTGCTCAAGAAGTGAGAAAACTAAGAGGAAATAAAGAGTTCAAGCAAAATACTATTGCTAAAAAGAATTCATTATATGCACCAGAGTTAGCTTTATCTGGAGATATTTTACAAAGAGTAGCAAAAACAACTAAAGGCGATCAACTTGTTGAATATTATTTTCAATTAACATTAACAGGAATTGAATCAGGGTTGGCTTTTTGGGAAGACGAATCAGTTGTAGGTAAATTAGGCTCAAACGACACAGTAACTTGGTAGAAATAAAAGGAATAAAATGTTAAAAAATAAATTAATTAAAGTATTATTATCTTCATTATTAGTTAGTTCAACTCTATATGCAAACTCTAATGTGGCAGAAAACATAGAAATAGATGCAGATCAAAATAAAATCTCTTCCGCTGATATGGATAAAGATGTTATTGTTGAAAATATTGAGGATTGGGTTTCGTCATTTGAAAATGACATGGGAGTAACTATTGGTTTAGCACAAAAAGGAAGAACGTTTTTTTCAGGAAGTGCTGTAGTTAATGTAAACCAATTAAATTCAGCTTATGCAAAAGAGTTGACAATTGCCTATGAAAAAGCACTCTTAGATCTTCAATCAAATTTTATTTTACAAACCTATGGAACAATGTCAACTGAAAGAATATTAGATACGATGTCAGATGACTCTACTAATGCAAATCAGTTTGATAGAAAAGAAATTGAAGATGCTAAAAAGAACATGAAATCATTAAAAGATAAAGTAAGTTTAATTGATAAAGGATTAGAACTAATTGCCAGTACTTCAGGTTTAGATAGATTATTAACTGGACAAGGTTCTGCTACTAGTTTGATTCAAGATTTAACTATTAATCAAAAAAAGCAACTCTATAAAGACAACTTTAAAAAAGAAATGATAAAAAAAGCCGTACAAAACATATCTGGATTAGTGCCTATTCAAACTAAAGTTGTATCATCACAAACAGATGCAGGAATGGCAACTGAAATTGGTATTATTGCAGTTATGTCTGAAAAAACTGTTCAATTTGCACAAGATATTTCAAAATCAAGACCAACGTTAGTCAAAGGAAAGCCAAAAAGAATTAGTGATATTTTACCAAGAAGTAAAAAAGAATATCTCAATGAATTTGGGTTAAGATATGTTTATGATGAAGAAGGAAGACCTATGTTATTGTCTTATGGAAGATGGTCTGTACTTAAAAAATCTAAAAATGCATCTAAAGCTCTTAAAGCAACTAAAAGAGCACAATCTAAAGCCAGAATGTTTGCAGAATCATATATTGGTGAGTTTATGAAAACAAATATTCAGGTTTCTGAAGGTGCAACAGCTGAATCTGTTAGTGAAGAAATTGCATCTAAAATGACAAAAATCAATTCAGATGGAGAAGAGATTGCTTCAAATGAAAGTCTTGATGAAATCACTGAAACTATAGACAAATCTTTTAAAAAAGTTAGAGCAAAATCTAATTTTAAATTAAGAGGTACCAGTAAAATTAAAACATGGAAACAAAAAGATGAAAATGGAATATTACATGTTGGAACGGTAGTTGCATGGACATATTCTCAACTTGAAAATGCAAATAATATTGCATCAAAAAAATTCAAAACAAAAAAAGAATTAAAGAAAATTAATAACAGTATGAAAAAAGAAGCAAAAGTTTCACGTGTTGTTAATGATGTTAGTGATTTCTAAGGATTAATATGAAAAAGTTATTTTATATTCTTGTATTCATTATTTCACTAAATGCAGAAGTCATAATAAAAGATGAAAGCAGAACCATTGAAGGTGTTGGAACTGGGATAACAAGAGCAGAAGCAGTAAACAGCGCAATAATAGAAGCTGTTGGGCAACTCAATGGAGTATCAATACGTGAAGAAAAGTTTTTATCTGAAACATCTATTGAAACTGTGGATACCTATGAGTCTGAGTCTATTTTTAGTAAAAAGATAAACAGACTTACAAAAGGTAAAGTAGACAGTTATGCAATAATGAGTGTTCATCAAATTGGTTCTGAGTTTGAAGCTACGGTTCAAGTAACAAAAACTAAAATCACAAAAACGTACAAAACACCAGGATTAAATCCTAAAAATAGGAGAACTATAGTTGTTGTACCTCCTTCTGGAAGTAAACATATTTACTCAATAGTAACTAAATCAGTAAGCTCAAGAGAGATTAGCCAAAGTTTATCACAAGAACTAATTAGTGCAATTACACAAACAAGAAAGTTTACTGTTTTAGACAGAGAGTCTAATAGAGCCTATGCAAATGAGAAAGCTCTTATAAAATCAAGTGATGCCTCTCCTGATGAGTTATTAAAATTGGGGCAAGTATTGGGTGCTGATTATCTTTTAACAACAAAAATATCAGAATTGAATATTTTAAAAGAAGATACCTCAAGTGCTATTGTTGCAGATATGAGTAGCTTTTATACAACATATGCGACTATTCAGTATAGAATTATTTCAGTAGCAACACATCAAATCAAATGGTCAAATACTTCTAGTTTTAAATTTGAACCTGAGGGAAATAGTGCCCAACAGATGTATTCTAGTTCACTAAAACGTATTTCAAAAAAACTTACTACAGAGTTAATTGAAAATATCTATCCTATTAAAATAGTAGACATTTCTGATAATCAAATTACAATAAATCAGGGAAGCCTTCAAATTGGAAAAGAATTTGAGGTTTTCAAACTTGGAAATAAGATTATTGATACCTACACCAATGAGTCATTAGGCAGAACAGAAGTTAAAAGTGGAAGAATAAAGATAATTAAGTCTTTACCTAAGTTTTCTATTGCGAAACTCCTTGAAGGAGATGTAATAAAAGGAAGTATTTGTAGAACATCAAGTAGTGTATCAAGCGATACTTTATCTACTAAAGTTAGTAATACAACTATGACTGAAGCAGGTGGCGTTGTAATGCCATTTGATTAAATCAAGAGTATCAAAAAAAATACTCAATAAAGTACAGAACTATTCTGTGCTTTATTAAATAATACTATTCACTTCATCTATTGTAGGAATGGAAGATGCAGCTCCTTCTTTTGTGACACTAAGAGATGCTGCAATATTTGCAAACTTTACCGTCTCAATCATGTCTAGACCTCTTATGATTCCTGAAGCGATTCCACCAACAAACGTATCCCCTGCACCTGTTGTATCCACAGGAGTAACTTTGTGCCCTTTTATAATAACTTTGTGTTTAGAGCTAAGAAGTAGAACCCCTGCACTTCCAAGGGTTACTATAACTGTCTTATACCCACTTTTAATAAGCAAACTTGCATGAGTAAAAAGAGTAGTTTCATCTTGAATATTATCAATTTTTCCAGTAAGTTCTTCAAGCTCAATTTCATTGACAATAAGAATATCTGTGTTCTTTTTAATCTGATGAGATATAGGTCTCATGGGAGAGGGATTAAGAATAGTGATGGCTTCATTTTCTTTAGCAAGCATGAAAGCTTTTTCAATCACATGATTAGGAACTTCAAACTGTGAGATGACAACATCCTCTTTTTTAAAAGTAATTTCTTCTAAAAACAGGTCATCCCATTTTAAATTTGCACCAGACATCACTATAATTGAATTTTGGGAATCTTTTGATACTGTTATAAACGCTTGACCTGTTAATTCACCATCAAGTTTTTTAACATGTTTAGTAGAAATACCTTCATATTTTTGAAAGTGAATCATTTGTTTTCCAAATTCATCATTTCCAACTCGCCCTATCATGTAAGTATCACATCCCAATCTTTTACATGAGATAGCTTGATTTGAACCCTTTCCACCTGGAAAATATTTAACATCGTCACAAAATATAGTTTCACCCACTTTGGGATGTTTTTGTACATACGTAACTATATCCATGTTTATACTACCAATTATAATTGCTCTGCTCATATTTTTTCCTATGTATAAATAGTATAAGTTATTATAGCCTACTTATAAAAATAAAATCAAAAAATATTTGATGCAAATAACTGGTTTCACTTAATACTTTTATTTTTTTATCACAGTTTTATTTTGTGGCAGATTATCAATTGTTTCTTTTATTCCTAATACGCCAAGTCCAAAAACTTTATTTATTGTTTCAGTATTATTCGTATCAAGTACTTTGTTTATTGTTTTCGTTTGTGAACTTATTATACTTGCTTTTGCTTTTTGGATTTCAGCTTCTGCTACTTTTGAAATAGAATTAATTACTCCATCAAAAGAGCCTTTTGCCTGAGCAAAGTTTCCAGAAGCAGTTAACTCACAAAGTCTATACAAAGCTTGACTTAGAATAACTGAGCTTTTTGAACGCCCTTCAAGAGCAAGTACTTCTCTTAAAATATCCAACTTTGCAGAGGCATTAATTTTTGTATTACCTTTTACTTCTATCAATGATTTAACATCCGTTGTTATTGCTACATCCAAAAAAGGCTCTGCACAAAATGCAACTTTGTTCTTTGCATCATTGGTTACAATTATCACTCCTCTTTCTCCACTTTCATATAAATAGTGATGATTTGCCAATGGATCTAACTTTGAGGGATTACTAAAAGAACACCCTTGTATTAGAATAACACTTAAAACAAGTCCAACTTGTAGTACAATTTTTCTATTTTTAAACATACTTTTTCCTTTTAAATATATCTGTATTAATCTTATCAAAGTCCCATCTCAATTCTTGTCACAGTATTTTTAACAAAAATAGATATAATAATAAAATTTATGAAGGTTTATTATATGAGAGATTACAAATCGATTTTTTTAAATAAAGAAAGTATTAAACAACTTGAAGATTTTTTAACCAATATCATTGAAGCAGAATTCGAGACAGTACAGTTTTCTCAGAATATTTATTATATTGAAGCTTTAGATTTAACAGAAGAATCCATTAGAAGAACAGATGAATTTACTTATTTATTAGCAAGAAACGAAACATGACGATACGTTATTTGAATTCTTATAGAAAAACTGATTAATTATTCTTCTGAAGGTTTAATTTTATCTCAAAACAAGCACCATCACCAATATTTGATACAGCTAATTCTCCTTGCATATTTTCTGTGATAATAATCTTTGACATATATAATCCAATACCTGTTCCTTTTCCCTCTTCTTTTGTGGTGTAATAGGGCTCAAAGACTCTGTTTATACTTTCAGAAGGAATTCCACCTGCATTATCATCAATGGTGATGGTTCCTATTTTATTTTCAAGTGATGTTTTTATATTAATAGTTCCATTTTGTATTTTATTTTCAACCAATGCATCTCTTGCATTGTTTACAATATTTAATATAACTTGTTGAAATTCACTTTTAAGTCCATTGATACTGAAATCAGTCCCACTCATATATATTTGGATATCTAACTCTTTTAGCTGTAATTTAAGTATATTTAGTGGATTATTTATACAATCTTGTACTGAAAAATTTTCTTTTATTTTATTAGATTTAAAAAAATCTCTAAAGTCATCAATCGTTTTAGACATAAAATTTATCAGTTTCATATTTGAGGATGTATACTCTAACAAATATTTTTTATCCAGCATACCCTCTTCAAAATCATCTTCAAGAAACTGTACACTCATGGCAAGAGCATTTAGAGGCTGTCTCCATTGATGGGCAATATTACCTATCATTTCACCCATAGAAGCTAATTTTGATTGTTGGGATAAAAGTTGATCTTTTTTTCTATTTTTAATAATTCCTTCATTTATCTTTTTCTCTAAGTCAATTTTTATTTTTCGATTGAATTTTTTTAATATAAAAAATATCATTATATTAACAAATACAAAGACAGCTAAAACAAGATATAAAAATACAAATTTTCTATCAATTGATTTTTGAACAGCGCTTATTTCAATAAAAGTTCTTTCATCCAAAATTATCATAAAATCATCAATGGGATTCATTATTTTATGTTTTGCTTTGTAGTAGTTTTTTGAGTGCAACAAAGTTCTTGCCAACTTTTGGTTTACTTCTTTTCTGATTGTATAATTTCCAAAAATATCTTTATATAAACCTTTCATCGCATTAAATGCTTCATTTTCAAGATTTACTAAATCATTTGAGTTATTTTCTGACCGACTCAAAAGAGTCAACTCTTTTTTTGAATAAGGCAGTTTTTTCATCATATCTTTTAGGGAGTTTTTCTTCCCATCTGGATGTTTTTTTTCTCTTATTGATTTTTCCAAATCCCAATATATTTTGTCATAATTTACAGGTCTATTTTTTAAACCATTTCGTATATCCAAAGTATCAAAGTACTGTTTTTTATAGACTTCATCAAAAGTTTCTGCATAAGTTCTTGCAAAATGACTTAAATCATCAGAACTCTGTCTTAATTTATCTGAAAGTTTTATCATCTCAAATCTATCATTTTTAAGTTTTGAGATATCACTATTATTTACATTTATAAAATAAAATAAAACCATAATAAGACTAATGAAAATTGTATTAAATAATAGTGCAGATTTATTAATAGTTCCTATATTATCATTCATAGTAGTTTTTCCAATTTACTATAAAAAGAATACTTTTGAGAAATGGTTATAATCGAAAATTTCATAGATCTCCTTACTGCGTAGATATTGTAATCAGTATAGAATAAATTTGTGGTAAATTTGTGATATTTTACGTATAAACTAAAGAAATAAAGGGTGTAATAGAGACATTAGAAATATTTAAAAATCTGTACCTACATAATAACCCTAGCAATATACATTCATAAAACAATTTCGCGTCATGTATAATTTATACTTTTACAAAACAGAAGAAGAGGTATAAGAAAGTTAAAAGCTTTTCCACACCTATTCATTAGGAGAAGAATCCCCTGGTTTATTTACAATATCTTTTTTCAGGCGTGTAACTAGTATTTCTGGAAGAACATTCCATAATTTAGTCCTTGCTCAATATTATTTAAAGCTTTTTTATTCCTTCAATCTCAATTGAAAGTTTCACGGTATCTCCAACAATTAATCCACCTGTTTCTAAAACTTTATTATAGGTGAGACCAAAATCTTTTCGGTTGATTTTACCAGTAAGTTCAAATGCCGATCTGTAATTTCCCCATGGATCTTTGACATGACCATTATCTTCATAATCAAGTCTAATATTTTTTGTAATACCTTTGATAGTGATATTTCCATAAATATAATCGTCTTCAACTTTTGTTAATATAAAGAAAATCTTTGGAAACTTCTTAGTATCTAACATATCTTCTGCATTTAAATGTTTATCTCTATCTTTATGATTTGTATTAATTGAGTTTGCAAAAACACTTCCATTTAATGATTTTAGTAACCCATTTTTCTCATCGTATTCAAATTTACCATTAAAGTTATCGAATATTCCTTTTGCACTTGAAAGCATTAAATGTTTTACTTTAAAAGCAACGTTTGAATGCGATGCATCTACCTCGTAATTCCCTGCAGTTAAAACTGAAACCAATAAGCTACTTGCCAATACTATTTTTCTTAAATTCATTTTAAATCCTTTAATTTTATCTTTCTTGGAAGATAATTTGTATTGAAATCTTAGCAGAATAAGCTTAAAATTATCTTGCTAGAAAGATAACTTTATATAAAGATTATTACTATATAATAAAATTATGAATTTAAATGAAATAGAAAATAGTGTACAAAGACATAAAGAAAAGTCTCCAAAGACCTACGATAAGGTTCTAGAAGTTGCAATACCATTTTATATTGCCCATAAAAATATGACGGATTCTTTATGTGCAATGCATGAAAAAAAATATGAGATTAGTAATGCAGAGCTTGATGTTTTGTCTTCTCTTAAACTTGTAGGGGATGAAAACTATACTTTGTCTCCTACAAAATTGTATTCAACAATGGTTTTTTCCTCAGGTGGAATGACAAAAGTTTTAAAAAAGCTTGAAAATAAAGAATATGTAATACGAATAGATAATGAAACGGATAAAAGAAGTAAGTTGGTTCAAATGACACCTAAAGGTGAAGAATTACTATCACATGCTTTAAAAGATGTTGTTGATCTTGAAAAAGATTTTTTTTCACCATTGGGTGATGAAGAACAAAAAGTATTAAAAGAACTGTTATATAAAGTACTTAAAGATAAATAAGTGCAAACAAGAAGTTTGATATTCTTTTAGGACTGCATATTGAGAATTATTGCCTATTAGCACGAAGTTATCATCATAAGTAAGTTTGCATATCAATTTATAGTTTAATGAGATTCCAAGAACAAGGATATATGATTTTTATCAATTCAATAATTAAGTGCCTATATACTGGAACTTTTTCCCATTAAATCACATGACAAAGTATTGTTATAAAGAATAAAACTCTGATATTAGCTATCAGAGTTTCAATATTTAGACCTTATCCATCTAATAATAATTTATCATCGTCTAATTCTTCATTATCACAGCGTGCATGTGCAAATAGATTAAGTAAATCTTTAACTTCATAACCAGAGCGTTCTTCCCCTGCTAAATCAAAGATGATCTTACCTTCATGCAACATAATCGTACGTGAACCATGATCCAGCGCCTGACGCATCGAGTGCGTTACCATCATCACTGTCAATGATTTCTCTTCAATAATTTGTGAAGAAATATCCATAATAAGCGCGGCTGTTTTAGGGTCAAGTGCAGCTGTATGTTCATCCAATAACAAAATACTGCT